>OBXO01000062.1_pt1 | contig 131628 bp, 126 predicted proteins | sample 1501431 | NCBI WGS metagenome assembly OBXO01 (sample SAMEA2580163, study PRJEB22360) | human gut metagenome | biome: human gut; feature: human-associated habitat; material: faeces | place: Denmark | collected 2008/2010
AAAAGTCATTGCAGTAATTCACTTCATTACTGCATGTTGTATTGGTAAGCATATCAATCCTCTCCTTTCGCTGAAATATACCTACATATATCTCATACGAAGGAAAAAAGAAAAAGCAGTGAAAAAACATAAAAAAAGTAAGAACCGTAAATGATTCTTACTCTCTATACTATTCCTTTTCCGGTGCGTAACAAATTTTCAAACGACGCTGATTGCCTTCCCCTTCACTTACCGTTCGAACATACTTCATTGTAGATAGATAGTTATGCACTGCCTTTCTTTCATCAGCAGGCATCGGATCTAATACTGCATCGGTTTTGGTACGCTGAACAGTCTTTGCGACACGGCGTGCCAGAGAACAAACCTTTTGATATTTTTCCTCTTTATATCCGTTAATATCAATTAATACGCCGATTCTGCGCTTAAATTCACTTGATGCAGCTGACTTTAACACTGTATTGATAGCTTGTAGTGTCTGTCCGTTTTTACCAATCAAAATTGCATTATTGTCAGCATCAATATTGACATGGAAGAAACCATTTTCTTCACTTACCTCAACATTTGCTTCCATTGCAATATTTTGAAAATAGCTATCTAAATAAGATTTCATGAAATCAATAATATCCAAATCACAATAAGCACTGATGGTTGTCTTACTTCCAAGACCTAAAAAGCCTGATGTTTCTTCGATAACCGTATAAGTTAATTGATCTGTTTCTACTCCTTTATCAAGAGCAGCGGCCTTCAAGGCATCATCAAGATTTTTGCCTGTATAAGTATTCATGCCTACGCCTCCTAGTCTTTAATAAAGAATTTGTGAACAAGAATATTTTGTAATACACGTACTACGGAACCTACTAACCAATAGAATGACATCGCAAGTGGCCAGTTAATAGCGAAAATCGCAATCATACCGGTACTCATATACATCATCATATTCATAGAGCCTGCCATACCGCTTTGTTTTGGCTGTGCATATTTCTTTTCTTTTACATGATTTTTCTTTTTACGATATTCCTGTAACCATTGAGGCATTTTGAAAGATACCAACTGGAATACGATCATCAATAAGAAGATAATTACATGCCACCAACTCTGAGCACTAAATCCTTCAATTGGCGTCATGGTTAAATCAATACCATAGAATGAACCGCTGACTACTGCATAAGCACGCATCGTTGCATAATACATACCGAAGATTACCGGGAACTGAATGAAAGTAACCAAAATCGTACCAAATGGATTGATCTGATTTTTCTTATACAATGCCTGCATTTCCTGTGCTTGCAGCATTTTGGAACGATCATCATTACGTCCGGCATATTTTGCCTGAATCTTATTTAATTCTGGCTGAATGCTCTGCATTTTCTGTGTTGCGACCTGTGATTTAATAGAGAACAGGAAGATAATGAACTGAATAAGCAGTGTTGTAATGATGATACCTACACCGGCATCGGTAAAGCTAGATGTAATGTTAATCAGCTGAGCAATCGGCCAAACGATCAAACCATTAAACCAACCCTCGCTCATCGCATCACCGAAGGTCGTTTTCTTAATATGAATGATATCCTCCGGCTTCATATCCTTATACTTCTTCTGAATTTCTTTGTCGTCTGGCAAATCTACCTGACTACGCTTTACTTCTACGTCCTCAGATGCAATAATTGAATTTACGTATGTTTTTCCAGATTCACCACGTGGGTTACTACAACCTGTTAAAACAAATACCATAACCATAATTACTGCAAGGAATTTCTTTTTACTTTTTAAAAATCTTTTCATTTATATTTCTCCTCGCTAATTTTGCTTACCATTATATTTTAACGTGTTTAACTAATCTTTCCAAGTGTTTTTTATTGTTTATATAACTTTCTTCATGATATTTCACTCGAACCAGAATAATCGTATCGAATTTCTCCTCAAATGTATAAATATCATGCACCATTTCACGTACCTGACGCTTTATTTTATTACGCATAACCGCATTTCCAAGCTTTTTGCCTGCCGATATTCCAACACGCGCATGCTCTTGCTGTCTGGGCTTTACGTAAATGGTAAAAGAAGGACACGCATAAAATTTTTTATAGTTCATAATACTAGAAAATTCTCTTGTACTTTTGATGCGATATTCTTTTTTCATACGCTCACCTCGTTTTCCTTCATTGAAAAAAAATCGCCCGAAGGCGACTTTTTAAGCTGATAACACTTTTCTACCTTTACTACGACGACGTGCTAATACGCGACGTCCTCCAACAGTAGCCATACGGGCTCTGAATCCGTGAGTTTTTTGGTGTTTTCTTTTGCTCGGTTGATATGTTCTTTTCACAAGAGCCACCTCCACTTCTTTATCTTTTATACAAATTGAGCATTGCTCGTAAATTATATAAAAAATACATTTGAAAGTCAATAAAATTTTTTCGAATGCTGCTCTTCTTACACGATTTTTCTTTATCTTTATATTATATAGAGATAATTTTCAACATTCCACTATCATAATGGTGGAAAACTAATGTAAATTTAGTATTTTTTTTAAGAAACCGGTGGATTTCCAGCTATTTTTTGCTTTTCCACCTCTTTTCAACATTTTTTGCACACTGAAAAAAAGAGGTTTTCCACCGTATATGGAAAGTGTAGAAAAGTATGTTTAAGCCTTTATTTATCGCATATTTTCCCCTTTTTATCTTGTGGATAGCATATAAGACAGCTTCGTTTTTTCCACTTTTCCACATGGTAAGATTATTCACCATGGAAAAATCAAGAGTTTTCCATGTGTAAAGATGTGGAAAACTTCAAATATCCTTTAAATAAAGGGTGTTTCCACTGTAATTTAGTGGAAAACTTTATCTGTCTTATTTTTCACATAGAAATTATCCACAAAGTATAGTAAAATGGTTACGTTAAAGGAGATTTATATGTCAAGTTTTATTACAATGCAGCTACAACAGATATGGGATAAAACCTTGGATCTAATCAAAGAGAACTCCAAAGTAGATACTGCCAATTTCAGTGTTTGGTTTGATGGCTCTCAGTTGTTTGACATTCGTGATGATCTCGCTATTATTACAGTTCCTTATAAAGTCAATAAACAAATTATCAGCGATCTTTATAAGGATCTGATCAAGGAAAAGCTTTCCATCGTATTGGAGCATGAGGTAGAATGTCAAATCCTATTGAAAAAAGAGGTTGATAGTGAGTATATCAATAAAGATGCCTTACGACGCAGCAATATCTTATTTGAAGATAAAATCAATCCGGAATATACCTTCGATAGCTTTGTCGTAGGTAAAAACAACCGCGAGGCACATGCAGCATCACTGTCTGCTTGCTATTATCCCGGCAAATTTAACAATCCATTGTTCATTTTCGGTAATTCCGGTTTAGGAAAAACCCACCTGCTTCATGCCATTGGCAATTATATTAAGGAAAATCGTCCGGAGGACAAAGTATTATATATTTACAGTGAGGATTTCGTAACACTGTTAATTGAAGCAATGAAAAACAAAAATGTTGAAGAAGTAAAGGAAAAAATTTGCTCTGCCGACTATTTACTGATTGATGATATTCAGCGCTTGAAGCAAAGTACCTCACAGGAGCTGTTCTTCAATATGTATAACAAGCTTATTCGTGATAATAAGCAGATCGTAATTACCAGTGATATTCACCCAACGGAATTAAAGGGAATCGAAAATCGTTTGATTTCACGCTTTAGCAGCGGACTTTCTGTTTCTGTCGGATCACCGGAATTTGAAACCGCTAAGGCAATCCTTCAAAAAAAGATCGAGGGCAGAAACGAGGAAATTCTTATTGAAGATGAGGTGCTTGATTATTTGGCAACACGCTTTGCATCTGATGTTCGTAAGTTGGAAGGAGCTTTGAATGAGCTGTTCTTTAAATCAATTCTATACAATCCCGATACGATTGATTTAAAGTTTGCCAAAGAAATCTTTAAGGAAAATCCAATGACCGTAACAAATGACGAATTATCGGTCAATAAGATTAAAAAAGCTGTTTGTGATTTCTATGGACTTACCAAAACACAGATTGAATCCAAGTCCAGAACCAAAAACATCGCCAATGCAAGACACATTGCCGTATATTTATGTCGTAAGCATTTGGATATGCCATTTGCGAAAATCGGTTTGGAATTTGGAAATCGTGATCACTCTACCATTATGTCCTCTTATGAGAAGATGGTAAAGCTGCTGAAGGATAAGGAACAATTCCAACAAGCCTTACAACAAATTGAGAAGCAGTTGGGAATTCAATAAAATTATCCACCGCTTTCCACTTTTAATTCACAATGAAAATTGTTAAAATATCAGTATAAATAAAGGTGTTTTGATACTTTTCCACAGTTTTCCACACCCTTATTGTTATTATTTATTATAAATACATAAAAGAGAGGAGCATTCGCATGTATTTTAAAATATCCAAAAGAAACTTCTATAATGCTTTGTCCACAGCTTCACGAGCAATTTCCAATTTTTCACCGCTACCGGCTTTTTCCGGTATTAAGATCGATGCCAAAGAGGATCGCATTATTTTAACCGGTAGTGATTCCGATGTATCTATTCAAACAACTCTTAAGCATGGTGAAGATTGTGTTTTGGAAATCAAGGAAATGGGATCAATCGTTATTGAAGCTAAATATATCTTAGAAATTGTCCGTAAAACCGATGCCGATATTATTGAATTTGAAATGATTGATGGTTCTTTAACCAAGATTTCCGGTAATTCCGCAGAATTTCGTATCAACGGTATGAAAGCAATAGAATATCCGGCAATTGATTTTTCTAAACCTAAGGAGTCCTTTCAATTAGCGGAAGATGTTTTAAAGAAAATCATTACCCAAACAAGCTTTGCGACAAGTGATAAAGAAACAAGACCGGTGTTAATGGGAGTAAATTTTCATTGTGAAGGCAATGAATTACACTGTGTAGCTACCGATTCTTATCGTCTTGCGAGAAAAACCGTTGAATTGGAAGAAGAATTGAATTTCAATGTTACGATTCCTTCAAAATCCTTACAGGAAGTATTAAAAACATTGGAGGGTGAAAATGAGGTAGAAATCGCAGTAAATGATAAAAAAGCTCAATTTATCATTGGGGATACCATCGTTCAGACACGTTTGATTGATGGAGCATATCCGGAAACCAATCGTTTGATTCCTTTGCAGTTTGATTATGAATTGACGATTGATACCAAGGATCTGTTGAATGCTATTGATCGTGCAAGTTTTATTAAAAATGACGGTGTTTCCGTTATTAAGTTCTCTTTGAGTGAAGCTGAGTGTGTGCTTTCCAGTAAATCTATTGAGGTCGGATCTTCCACCGAAGTATTAAGCAGTGCCAGCTTTGAAGGTCAGCCACTAGAAATCAGCTGTAACGGTCGTTATGTTTTTGAGGCGATTCGTGCATTAGGCGGAAGTCTTGTCAAATTCAGCTTATGTGGTGAAATGAAACCTTTTGTAATTACATCTTTAGAAGATGATAAGATTTTACAGTTAGTGCTTCCGGTACGTACCTACGCGTAAGCCTCATATCGTCCAACTCATCAAAAGTCCGGTTGAAAAACGGGGCTTTTTTTGCGATATTCCAATAGGAAGAAGATATAAAAAAGCTAACAAAACAGTGTTAAATATGCTATAATATATAGGTATATGAGAAAGGGTTTTTGGCATGAATATCAAGATAAACAGTGAATATATTACACTCGGTCAATTATTGAAAAAAGCCGATTTTATCCAAAGCGGAGGCGAAGCGAAATTCGCTGTGAAAGAAATGGATATTACAGTAAACGGTGAACAAGAGGATCGTCGTGGCAGAAAGCTTTATGCGGGTGATCGTTTGGTAATTGATGGGGTAGAAGTTATTATTTCATGAGGTTAACCAAGCTGCGCCTTCATGATTATCGCAATTATGAGGATTTGCAGATTACGCTGAAAAACGGCATTCATATTTTATCCGGTAAAAACGCACAGGGAAAAACGAATGTTTTAGAGGCTATTCTTTATCTTTCAACGACACGTTCTCATCGAACGGCGTGTGATGAGGATCTGATAAAAGAGGGAAAAGAGGCTTTTTTTATCAAGGCGGAAATTGAAAAGACCAATCGAAAAGAAGAATTGCAAATCAGCGTGAATGAGCGTGGCAAAAATTTATTTATGTATAAAAACCCGGTAAGTAAAGTCAGTGATTTTATCGGTGAATTTAATGCGGTAATGTTTTGTCCTGATGATATGATGCTGTTTAATGCTTCTCCTAGGGTCAGAAGGCGCTTTGTGGATATGGAATTAAGCAAGCTGAGTAAAACCTATGTGAATACCTTATTTGTCGCACAGAAGCTGTTAAAAGAGCGCAATCGGTATTTGAAGCAGGAGCATGTGAATAAGGAATACCTTGATGTAGTAACGATGCAGCTTATTGAGGCAACCATGGTCGTTATGAAGCAGCGTCATCACTTCTTAAAGCAGCTATTAACGAAATGTGCACAATTTTATAAGCGATTATCCAATGATGGTACACAGATCGAAGTTATTTATGAAAGCTGTGTGCCTTATACGGAAGATGAACAGCTGCTGCGTGATAGACTAACGGAAAAATATGAGAAAAGCAGAGAACGTGATCTAGCCATGAGGGTAACCTCTGTGGGTATTCATAAAGAGGATTTTATCTTTCAAATCAATGGCAGGGAGGTCGCAACCTATGCCTCTCAAGGACAGAAAAGAAGTATTTTATTAGCACTTAAGGTCGGAATGATTTATATGATCGAGGATATCATACACGATTATCCGGTGCTTTTATTAGATGATGTATTTTCGGAGCTTGATATGGATCGAAGAAAAGAGCTGTTGCATAGCTTACCGAATGAGGTACAGATTTTCATATCGACAACGGATATAGAAGAATTTAAACATTTGGACATTCATCAACCGATCACTATTTGGAGCATAGCAAGCGGTGTGATGAAGCAAGGATAAGGAGGTTTCCCATGGACGAAAAGCAAATGAAGGAAATTGAAGAAATGGAAAATGGTAAAGTAGATCATTCTTATACAGCAGATGATATTCAGGTCTTGGAGGGCTTAGAGGCGGTTCGTAAAAGACCGGGTATGTATATTGGTTCTACTAGTGAGCGAGGACTGCATCACTTGGTTTGGGAAATCGTAGACAACTCTATTGATGAAGCATTGGCAGGATTTGCGACGGATATTGAAATTGCAATCGAAAAGGACAATGTGATTCGTGTTGAGGATAACGGTCGTGGTATGCCGGTTGGTATCGTTGAAAAAACCGGTATTTCCGGTGTAGAAACCATTTTTACCGTACTTCATGCCGGTGGTAAATTCGGTGGTGGAGCGTATAAGGTTTCCGGCGGTCTGCATGGTGTCGGTGCCAGTGTAGTTAATGCGTTATCGGAATGGTTGGAGGTTACGGTTCATCAGAATGGTAAAAAGCATTTCCTGCGCTTTGAAAACGGTGGGAAGCCCAGCGGTGCTTTAAAGGTTATCGGAGATACCGATAAGCATGGCTCTGTGGTTCGCTTTAAGGCCGATGCTTCTATTTTTACGGAAACACAGGTATATAGTTTTGATACCTTGAATACCCGTATTCGTCAGCTGGCTTTTTTGAATAAGGGAATCCGTTTGGTGATTATCGATGAGCGTGAGGAAGAAGCAAAACGTATTGAATATAAATATGATGGCGGGATTCGTCAGTATGTAGAATATTTGAATAAAAATAAAAATGTACTTCATGAAGATGTGATTTATGTTGAAGGTTTGGAAGAAGGAATTTTAGCGGAGGTTGCGTTGCAGTATAATGATGGCTATATGCCAAATATCTATTCCTTCTGTAACAATATCAATACCATGGAAGGTGGTACGCATGAGGACGGCTTCCGTTTGGCATTGACGCGTGTTATCAATGCGTATGCCAGAGAGAACAATTTAATCAAAAAAGATGAAACGCTTGCCGGTGATGATGTGCGTGAAGGTTTGACGGCCATTATTTCGGTAAAGCACCCCGATCCACAATATGAAGGACAAACCAAAACAAAGCTGGGAAATTCGGAGGTACGTAAGATTGTATCCGGTATTTTAGGAGATCAGCTGGAGCGTTTCTTGATTGAAAATCCGACAACGGCGAAAATTATCGTTGAAAAGGGCGTATTGGCTAGTAAAGCACGTATGGCGGCTAAGAAAGCTCGTGAATTGACACGCCGTAAGAGTGCTTTGGAAATTACCTCTTTACCGGGAAAATTGGCGGATTGTTCCAGCAAAGATGCCAGCGAATGTGAAATTTATATCGTCGAGGGTGATTCTGCCGGTGGTAGTGCAAAGCAGGGACGTAATTCAAAATTTCAGGCAATTCTGCCTTTACGAGGAAAGATTTTGAATGTCGAAAAAGCACGCTTGCATCGTATTTTTGAGAATAACGAAATTCGTTCCATGGTTACTGCCTTTGGGTGTGGTATCGGTGATGAAATAGATATTTCAAAGCTGCGTTATCATAAAATTGTTATTATGACCGATGCCGATGTCGACGGTGCCCATATTTGTACCTTGATGCTTACCTTCTTTTATCGTTTCTTGCGACCGGTTATTGAAGGCGGTTATGTTTATATCGCAATGCCGCCACTGTTTAAGGTTGCAAAGGGCAATCGTGTAGAGTACGTTTACAAGGAAGAAGAAATGGAACGTGTACGTGCTGAAATGGGTGAAAATGTAAATGTTCAGCGTTACAAAGGTTTGGGTGAGATGAATCCGGAACAGCTATGGGAAACTACGATGGATCCGGCTTTTAGAACCTTGAAGCAGGTTAATATCGAAGATGCGGTAGAAGCCGATGCTATCTTTGAAATGCTGATGGGAGAAGAGGTTGAACCTAGACGTGAATTTATACAAGAAAATGCGAAATATGCAACACTTGATATTTAAAAGGAGGTGTTTTCATGGATATCAATAAGGATAAATTGTTACAGGTCGATATTGCAAAGGAAATGAAAACATCATTCCTTGATTATTCGATGTCGGTTATTGTTGAACGTGCATTGCCGGACGTTCGTGATGGATTAAAGCCGGTTCATCGTCGTATTTTACATGCGATGAATGAATTGGGTATTGTTGCCAGCAAGCCATTTAAAAAGTCGGCACGTATTGTCGGTGAAGTTATCGGTAAGTATCACCCACATGGCGATACTGCTGTTTATGATGCAATGGTTCGTATGGCACAGGATTTCAGCTATCGTTATATGCTTGTGCAGGGACATGGAAACTTTGGTTCTATGGACGGTGATGGCGCTGCGGCAATGCGTTATACCGAAGCCCGTATGAGTAAGATTGCAATGGAGATGCTGAAGGATATTAATAAAAATACGGTTGATTTTGTACCAAACTATGATGGAGAAGAAAAAGAGCCTTCTGTTATGCCGGCTCGCTTTCCGAACCTGTTGGTAAATGGTTCAGTTGGAATTGCGGTTGGTATGGCAACCAATATCCCACCGCATAATCTAGGAGAAACGATTGATGCGATATTTGCAATCATGGATAATCCGGATATTACGGTATTGGAATTGATGGATAATTATATCTTTGGACCGGATTTTCCAACCGGTGGTATGATCTTAGGAAGAGCCGGTATTCGTCAGGCTTATGAAACCGGACGTGGCTCTATTATGATTCGTTGTAAGCATCATCTTGAAGAAATGGATAACGGTAAGACACGAATTGTTGTTACTGAGGTTCCATATCAGGTAAATAAGGCTAATTTGATTACAAAGATTGCGGATTTGGTGCGTGAAAAGCAAATTGATGGGATTACATATTTGAATGATGAATCCAATCGTGAGGGAATCCGTATCGTAATCGAGCTACGTAAAGATGTTCAAGTTGATGTTGTGTTAAATCAATTATTCAGAATGACATCTTTGCAAACAAGCTTTGGTGTCAATATGCTTGCCTTACATGATCGCTCTCCTAAGCAAATGGGCATTAAAGAGCTATTGGGACATTATATTGACCATCAGATTGATGTTACGGTACGTCGTACCAAGTATGATTTAAAGAAAGCGGAGGATCGCGCGCATATTTTAGAAGGTTTGCGTATTGCTTTGGATCATATTGATGAAATTATTCATATTATTCGTTCAAGTAAAAATGACAGCGAAGCACGCTCTCGCTTGATGGAGAACTTTGAGCTTTCTGAAATTCAAGCCAATGCTATTTTAGAAATGCGTTTGCGTCGTTTGACCGGTTTGGAAAGAGATAAAATCGAAAATGAATATCAAGAGCTGTTAGCATTGATTATTGATTTAAAGGATATTCTTGCTAATCATGATCGTGTCTTGCAGATCATTCGTGATGAATTAACGGAAGTTAAAAATAAATATGGTGATGAACGTCGTACGGAAATCAGCGATGCCGACTACGATATGCAGGACGAGGATTTGATTCCGGTGGAAGATATCGTAATTACGATGACAACGAATGGCTATATCAAGCGTATGCCAACCGATACGTATCATACACAAAATCGTGGTGGTCGTGGTATCAAGGGAATGGCAGTCAATGAAGATGATATTGTTGAAATGCTTGTACCGATGTCTACACATGATTTCTTATTGTTATTTACCAATATCGGTAAGGTTTATCGTATTAAGGGCTATAAGGTACCGAATGCGTCAAGAACTGCCAAGGGCTTACCGGTTGTCAATTTATTGAATTTGGATAAAGATGAAAAGGTCAAAGCACTGGTTCCGATGAAGGTGGATCATGAAGCGGAATATTTGATGTTTGTTACAAAGAATGGGCTTGTGAAGCGTGTTCCTAGCGCTGAATTTGCTTCCATTCGACAAAACGGAAAAATTGCAATTACCTTACGTGAGGGCGATGAGCTGGTTGGTGTGAAGGAAACAACCGGTGATGACGAAATTATTATTGCCGGATCTAATGGTAAGGCGGTTCGCTTCCACGAAGATGGTGTTCGTCCGATGGGACGCAGTGCCAGTGGAGTGAAGGGCTTTAATGTCGATGGTGCTGTGGTTGTCGGTATGGCTACTTCAAGAGATGGAACGCATTTATTGGCAGTAAGTGAAAATGGCTATGGAAAGCGTACGGCGATTGATGAATATCGTATGACGACACGTGGTGCCAAGGGTGTTAAAACAATCAATATCACACCGAAAACCGGGGATTTGGTATCGGTTCGTGCGGTTAATGGCGATGAAGATGCTATGATTGTAACCAATAGTGGTATTATTATTCGTATCGAGGTTGATAAAATCGGTATTTACAGTCGTAATACGCAAGGTGTGAAATTGATCAATGTCGCAGAGCATGAGGTTGTCGCAAAGGTTGCAATCGTTGAAAAGCAGGCAGAAGAAGCAAAGGATACTGCAAGTGAAGAAGCTTCGGATAAGGAAGCATAAATCTTAAATAACAGGACTGTTTAATTTGTAATTGACAAGTCAAATTAAGAATGATATAAAATAAACAAAACGTTGATAAGGATAAGTAATATAGTATTTCTTTATAGAGAGGCAGTGGTTGGTGGAAACTGTCAAGAAAGCTATATGAAATCAACCTTGGAGTGAACGGGTGAAATTAGTAGTCTGTTTCGTTGGTTACGTTATAACCTAGAGATTATTTTCAGCAGGAAGCTTTGCTGTTAATAAAAAAGGGTGGCAACGCGAGGTATCGTCCCTTTACGATACCTCTTTTTTATTGTTAGGAGGAAGCTATATGTTAGATATGAAGTTTTTGAGAGAAAATCCGGAGATTGTAAAAGAAAATATCAAAAAGAAATTTCAGGATCATAAATTACTGATGGTAGATGAGGTTATTGAATTGGATAAGCAAAACCGCGCCTTAAAACAAAAGGGTGATGATTTACGTGCACAGCGAAATAGCTTAAGCAAGCAGATTGGCGGATTGATGGCAAAGGGTGAAAAGGAAGAAGCAAATGCTATCAAGGCACAGGTTCAGGCAATGGCTGATGAAATGAAGGAAACTGAAAAACAAGAGGAAGAGCTGAGTGCAAAAATAAAGAATATCATGATGCAGATTCCAAATATTATTGATCCTTCTGTACCATTAGGAAAAGATGATAGTGAAAATGTAGAATTGAAAAAGTATGGAGAACCGGTTGTTCCTGCTTTTGAAGTTCCATATCATACGGATATAATGGAACGATTTGATGGTATTGATTTAGATAGTGCAAGAAAAGTTGCAGGAAATGGATTTTATTATTTAATGGGTGATATTGCTCGTTTACATTCTGCGGTTATTTCTTATGCTCGTGATTTCATGATTGATAAAGGATTTACCTATGTTGTACCGCCGTTTATGATTCGCAGCGATGTTGTAACGGGGGTTATGAGCTTTGCGGAAATGGAAGGTATGATGTATAAAATCGAAGGTGAGGACTTGTATTTGATTGGTACAAGTGAACACTCTATGATTGGTAAATTCATTGATACGATCCTAGATGAGAAAAAGCTTCCATATACATATACAAGTTATTCACCATGCTTCCGTAAGGAAAAGGGCGCTCATGGTATTGAGGAACGTGGTGTATATCGTATTCACCAATTTGAAAAGCAGGAAATGATCGTTGTTTGTAAACCAGAGGAAAGCATGGAATGGTTTACAAAACTATATATGAATACTGTGGAGTTGTTTAGAAGCTTAGATATTCCGGTTCGTGCTTTAGAATGCTGTTCCGGAGATTTGGCGGATTTGAAATGTAAATCTGTTGATGTAGAGGCTTGGAGTCCAAGACAAAAGAAATATTTTGAAGTAGGTAGTTGTTCTAACTTGACCGATGCACAGGCTCGTCGTTTAGGCATTCGTGTTAAAGGGGAAAACGGTAAGTATTTTGCTCATACTTTAAACAATACCGTAGTAGCACCTCCAAGAATGTTGATTGCATTTTTAGAAAATAATCTGAACGAGGACGGCAGTGTAAATATTCCAAAGGCATTGCAGCCATATATGGGAGGAAAGACAGTTTTAGTTCCTAAAAACTAAAAATACAGCTCATTTTTGTGAAATACGTTATCTTAAACCAATATTTTCGATTGCCTATGAAGTGTTAAAAAGCCTTTATTTAAAGGCTTTTCTTTTATAAATATCGGTAAAATTGCTTCTGTCATTTGCGATGAAAACTATTGTTGTTGGTATTTATGCTTGTTGATGTATTTCACAGCACGATTTTTGAGTGCTATGTTTCACGTGAAACATAAGAAAATACTGATTTTATTTGAAATCATCAAAAACTTGAAAAATATAAAATCTAGTTGTAATCAGTGAAATCTGTGGTATAATATAAAAGCTACCACAATGGTATCTTCTGAATTAGGTCAGGTCGGGAACGAAGCAGCCTTAAGGGGGCGCTATCATGTGTGGTAGTTTTTATTTTATGATAAAGGCGGTGTGCTGCATGAATGAAAAATTTATGGTGGAAGCTATCAAGGAAGCAAAAAAAGCAGAGTTGATAGATGAAGTACCGATTGGCTGTGTTATTGTAAAAGATGATAAAATCATTGCAAGAGGACATAATCTGCGTGAAAGTAAACAGCGTTCAACAGCACATGCGGAGATCATAGCAATCGAGAAAGCGTGCAGGAAGTTAAAATCATGGCGTTTGGAAGGGTGCAGTTTGTATGTTACCTTAGAGCCTTGTCCTATGTGCAGTGGTGCTATTTTACAAAGTCGGATTGAACATGTAGTTTATGGAGCGAAAGATCCAAAGGGAGGCTGCATGGAAAGCTGTATGAATATGTATGAGGTTAAAGGTTTTAACCATTATCCCGATGTTATCGGTGGTGTTTTAGAGGACGAATGTGGTTCTTTACTAAAAACCTTTTTTAAACGAAAAAGAGAAGAAAAAAGTAAATGACAAATACTTTCAAGATTGAAAGTATTTGTCATTTTTATAAGCAAACATGGTATAATTATGAATGGAAAGAGGGTGTAATATGGGATATAAAGCTCTTTATCGTACCTATCGTCCAAACAGCTTTGATGAGGTTGCGGGACAAAAGCATATTGTGAAAACCTTGCAAAATGCAGTCGAACAAAACAAAATAGCACATGCGTATTTGTTTTGCGGTCCAAGAGGAACGGGAAAAACTTCGATTGCTAAGATATTTGCTAAGGTGATTAACTGTGAAAGCAAGGAGCATAAGCCATGTTTGCAATGTGATAATTGTTTGGCTGTGCAAAACGGTTCACACCCGGATATTATTGAGATTGATGCTGCCAGCAACAATGGTGTTGAGGAAGTCAGAAATCTAATTGAAAAGGTAAAGTATGCACCCTTAAAGGGTAAATATAAGGTTTATATCATTGATGAGGTTCACATGATGTCTGCCGGTGCGTTTAATGCTTTATTGAAAACGATTGAAGAACCACCGGAACACGTTATTTTTATTCTTGCGACAACAGAACCACATAAAGTGCTTCCGACCATTATTTCAAGATGTCAGCGTTTTGATTTTACAAAAGTACCAAAGAATGAAATCGTTTCACGCATACATACTATTTTAGAAAAGGAACATATCGAATGTGATGATGACGTAATAGAATTGATTGCACAATTAGCTGATGGTGGTTTGCGTGATGCCTTATCTATTTTGGATCAATGTATTGCCTATGCCACAAATCATATTGAATTGCATCATATCAATGAGATTTATGGTATTACGACTGTGCAAGAGAAGATGAAGCTATTTCATCATATATTCAACAATGAACCGGTCGATTTGATGGATATGCTTGATGGAATGCTTGAAAAGGGAATCGATATTCCAAGGCTTACGGTTGATTTGATTGAACTTTTAAAGGAATCTATTATATTTGAATATACTAAGGATAGTTCGTTACTTCATAGCTTGTCGAATGAGCAAGCAGTCGAATTTATCACTAGCAAATCTTTAAAGGCTAGGTTTGAAATGATACATTTGTTAATGGATACCTATGAGAAATATCGTTTTGCTTCAAATGTTGGTTCTTATTTTGAGGTTTGTTTGTTAGAAATGATAAATTGTAATGGTATCAGTGAATTACAAATAGAAAAAACAGAACCAAAGGCGGTAGATGCTAAAAAGAATGTTTCACGTGAAACATTAAGTAATCAAAATGAAACAATAAATGATGAGAGAGATACTATCGAAACCGAATTTGAATGTGATACCGCAGAGGAAATCTTTGAACAAGCCAGTGAAGAAATAATAGTGAATGAAGATAAAAAAAGACAAGCACCGATTAAACCATTGGATAATGAATATGTATTAGGTTTACTAGCAGGAGCAAATAAACCGGAAAAAGCCGTTGATATAAAGCAATTTGAAAAACTTACGCTTTATTTAACAGATTTGAAATATGCTCGTTATGCCAGTACGCTTCGCTATGCTACTATCATTGCCAGTGGAAAAAACTATATTGTTGTGGCAGTAGAAAATGTTGCGGAAGCCAATGCTATCAATGAAGCCGATAGAGAAAATGAATATTATGATCTCATTGTAGAATTGCTTGGCAAAAATAAAAAGCTTTTTGCCGTTTCTAAGCAACAACAACAACAGGTTATTCAAGAATTTAAGGAACGTATGATTCTGGGGACATTACCTGATCCCATCATGGTAGAAGATGTTGTGATTGATACAACCAATGATAAAGAACCTACTCAAGAAGAAATCATACTCAATTTATTTGGTGAAGAAAATATTGTAATGGAGGAATAAACTATGAATATGCAAGCATTATTAAAACAAGCACAAAAGATGCAAAAGGATTTAGCTGAAAAGGATAAGGAATTAAAATCCAAGCTATATGAAAAATCCATGGGTGGTGGAGTTATTAAAGTAGTTATGAAGGGAGATATGACAATCGAAAACATTGAAATCGCCGAGGAACTGCTAGATAAAGAAAATAAAGAGGATTTGCAGGATATGCTAATTGCCGGCTTGAATGAAGTATTGAAAGAAGCAAATGCTGATAAAGAAAGTACGATGAATCAAATTACCGGTGGCATTAAGATGCCGGGAGGTTTTTAATGTATCCTAAACGGTTTGAACAGTTGGTAGAGGCTTATCGTCATCTTCCGGGTGTTGGACTGAAAACGGCGGAGCGCTATGCATTTGAAACAATTGAATGGGATTTAGAAACAATTGATGAAATTATCACTGCCTTAGTAGAGGTACGTGATGGTATTAAAAAATGCAGTGTATGCGGAAATTTATCAGAAGATAATACATGCGATATTTGTAAGGACACTAGCCGTAATCATGAAATGATTTGTGTTGTGCAAAGTGCAAAGGACGTTATCGCAATGGAAAAGACAAAGGAATATCATGGTGTGTATCATGTATTAAACGGTGTCATATCCACATCAAAGGGAATACTTCCCGAGGATATCAATATTGATAGCTTATTGGAACGAATTGACGATCATGTAAAAGAGGTTATTTTAGCAACCAATCCTACCGTAGAAGGGGAAACTACTGCAATGTATCTATCAAAACTCTTAGAGCCTTATGATATCAAGGTAACAAGAATTGCACATGGACTTCCAATGGGGGGACATCTTGACTACGCTGATGAATTAACTTTGATAAAAGCTATTGAAAATCGAAAAAAGATGTAAATTTACATCTTTTTTTCTAACCTTACATGATACAATAATAGTAAGAAAGAAGGTGTGGCTATGGCAGCTATTGCATATATTACGGATAAAAATATGATTGATTTTCATCGTTTGAACGGAAATCATACCATTAACTTTTGGAAGCCAAGCACATCAAAAAAAATAAGCAATCTAAAACAAGGTGATTTACTGTTTTTTCTAGCAAAAGGAACAGAACGTGGTAAACAAAAAGAAAAAGGATTGATGGGGTATGGTAAATTTCAAAAAAGCTATACCATGAGCTTTCAAGCAATGTGGTCAAAATATGAAATTCAAAATGGATATGCCACACGTGATGGATTAGAGGAAGCTATTTGCAAGGTTACCAAAAATCATCGATTACCGAACATGTTGAATTGTTTACAGCTAGAAGAGGTCGTATTTTTCCAATATCCTATCTATTTAAGTGAAATCGGTATGCAGGTATCCAATAAACTGGAAAGTTATCTGTATATTGATAAGGAGGATTTATATAATACCGATAAGATCTTAAAAATTGCCAATCAATTCGGTATCGATGTATGGTCAAAGGTTTTTGAACAAGAACATACGCATAATTTTAAAAAAGATGCGCAAATACAAATCATTCATAATATTTATGAAGTAATAAAATCCAATTATTACAGTACCTATGAAGAAGCAAGACTAGCTCACTTTATACAAGACTATCAAAAGCATCATACAAACACACAAGCAATTCGTAATTCTAAAACCGAATTTATAGAAATACGAGAGGATAGGCTATGGATATGCTTACCATGCTTAATAAATGCATCGGAAATACAAAAAAAGCTGCAATATATCATTGGTCATTATATGTTATATAGCAGTTATATTAAAAATAGCGGATACGAAAAGGAAATTCAGCCATTTATCATATTTGATAAAGAGATCGATGAAGAATTAAAAAGGCATCTGCATAACTTACAAATAAACTATCAAGTCATTTCAACACCGCTTGAATAGCCAAATAAAATAGGAAGTACGATGATGACTTCCTATTTTATAAATATCCATATAAGTGGTAATTCATTGAGAAAGTGATTGTAAAGCTCTTTGTATTTTAGAAATACAGTTTTTTTCATATTGAATATGAAGTGGTGCTAAGATTGTTTGAAAAGCACGTCTGCCATCATGTTCACGTCGATATTCATATTCGATTTCAAAATCCTCGATGCCATTGTATAGGCTGTGATCGAAGCAAAGGATTGCATCATTGCTTATGACCTCTCCACGATAGGTAGTTAAAGAGGTAAGTACAGTCATTTCACCATAAATACCATGCTCCTTTAATAACATAACTATTTGTTCATTTTGTAAAGCTTCTATGGAATTATTTTTTACCTCACATTCATATTCATAAAGCTGCTGCTTTTTCCATAGCTTTAAGGTAAATATGAAATGTTCGTCAATTTCACGAATACGCATAGCTCCATGCAAATCCGCAATGCGATGATCTGTCGTATCATAATACGTATTAACCTGCTTATGAAAGGAAATAGGTTCATATAAAGAAACAAGCTGTTCAAATTGTTCCTTTGTAACCAAAAGCTTATACTCTTTTTCAATATTTGTTTTCATATCATCATCTCTCTTTATTTAAGTCCTATCTAATTATAACGAAAATTACCATTATTTGTATAGGAATATCATAGTGTTCTATATATATTTATGATAAAATAATATTGATTTAAAGGAAGTGAAGCCATGAACTATGCCATTGTCGCAAAAAAGGATCCATATTCCTATCAGGTGGAAGCTATCTTAAAAAAAACATTAGATGAAGCAGGGTGGAACTATGATAAGGAACACCCAAGCCTTGTTATTTGTGTCGGTGGAGATGGTACTTTATTATATGCGGTCCATCGTTATCTTAATAAGATCAATGAAATACGTTTCTTAGGTATTCATACCGGAACATTAGGCTTCTTCACAGATTATACGGCAGAGGAACTAGAGGAATGTATATATGATCTACTGCATAAAGAGCCTATGGTTTTTGCCTCAAAGCTATTAAAGGTACACTTAACAAAGGAAAACAAAAGTTTTTATGCACTAAATGAAATGCGTGTTGAAAATGTTATCAAATCACAGCGTGTTGATATTTATATTGATGATGAATTTTTTGAAACCTGCAATGGAACAGGCATTTGTCTATCGACACAGGCAGGCTCGACGGCTTATAACCGCAGTTTAAGAGGAGCTGTCATTGACAGTGGCTTATCGCTGTTGCAGCTGGCGGAAATAACACCCATTCAGCATTCAAAGCATCGCTCCTTAAACAATCCCTACGTGATGATGGATACTCGAAGTATCCGAATGGAAGGAGAATTTTCCGACGCTTTGTTATGCTATGACCATTTGCATTATTGTTTAGATGGTATGAACACGATTATTTGTGAAATGTCCGATTTGGAGGTACACTTTGCAAGATATCGTGAGTATAGTTATTTAAAAAGATTAAAAAATCTATATTAGGAGGAAAAACTTATGGAAATGAAAATCAGAAATGCAACATTAGAAGATGCAGTAGAATTAACAAGAGTAGAAAGCATTAACTTTCCGGCAATCGAAGCTGCTAAGCTAGATACTATGAAATGCCGTTTGAATTATTATCCAAATCATTTCTTTGTAATGGAAAACAGCCAAGGCGGAATTGTAGGTTTCATTAACGGTATGGTTACGAATATGAAGGATTTAATGGACGGTATGTATACCAATGCTGCCATGCACGATGAAAAAGGAGAGTGGCAGATGATTTTCGGATTAAGTATTTTACCGGGCTATCGTGGAAACGGATATTCTAAAAGATTATTCAACAGTATGATTGAAGCTGCTAAACAGGAACATCGCAAAGGTGTTGTATTGACTTGTAAGGAAGAATTAGTTGCATATTATGAAAAGCTTGGCTTTAAAGATGAAGGAAAATCAAACTCTAAGCATGGTGGTGTAGAACAATGGCACCAAATGCGTTTGACTTTCTAATTGATTGAAAAATAAAGTAAATAGGCAATCGCTTATGCATTTATAAAGAAAAGGACTGTAACGTATAGAAATAATCTATACATACGGTCCTTTATTCTAATTCCTTCTTTTTATACATCAATAAGATACGGGTAATAAAATTGGTGGCTAAAGATAAGGTGCTAAGCTTCATTGCCGCATTATTGCTTTGAAAGTTTTGAATTTCAAGCACCGCATTGCTATCACCGATAAGAATTTGAGCTGTTTTATGAATAGCATTCTCCTGCTCCTCACAAAACATATTATATGCCTCTTTTAAACCGCAAATATTGGCTTGTAAATCAATTCCATCACGAATTTCAGAGATTGTTAAAACTTGCTTTAAAAGTGTAATTGCAATCAAATAAGCCAAATGAATGCGTTGATAGCGTTTTTTTGTCGGTTTCGGTATGATATTAAGCTTTACATAATTATTAACCATAGACGATGTAATTAGATTGCTTTCATCTAAGCAAAGTGGGTGTAAGTAATTTTTGATTAAGGTAATCAACTGATCCATATAAAGATCAAAGTCGGGCAGCTCCTCCCAACGTGGTAAATGAAAGCTTTGCAAAGCAGCAATCTGTTCAAGCTCTGGTTTTGTATTTTCTTCAGTATGGCACATATCCTCACCTCTGTACCATATTATACTTGTTTTTATCGAAATAGACAAGATATAAGGTAATGTAAATTATTTTATCTAGTTTTAATAACTATATTATTGACTTTTTAAAACTATAATGGTAATCTATGGACAGTTACATAAAGCCTAAAGGAGATTAACTATGATACGAATACTTGCAGATACTTCAACCTTATATTCAACCGCAGAGGGTAAAGAGAAAAATATTATCATTACCCCTTTAAGTGTAAGCTTAGATAATCAAACGTATCGTGAATTTGATGAAATCAGTAGCAAACAGTTTTTAGAAATGTTAAAAAACGGAAGTATGCCGGTTTCCTCTCAGCCATCAATCGGGGATAAAATGGATATTTATGCCTGCTATGCAAATGATGAAATTATTGATTTAACAATTGCCGATGGTTTATCCGGTACATATCAAAGTGCTTGTATGGCAAGAAGTGAACAGCCACATGCAAAGCATATCCATGTTGTGAACACTACTACACTTTGCGGACCACATCGCTATCTTGTGCAGAAAGCAATCAAATTGGTGGAGCAGGGTATAGGCTGTGAAGAAATATTAGCGGCTTTGCAGGAAAGCATCAATGACAATATCTCGTTTTTAATTCCACAGGATTATTCCTTTTTAAAGCGCGGTGGTCGATTGACTCCTGCAGCTGCGGCTTTAGGAGGCTTGTTAAAGCTAGTGGCAATTATGACACAAACAAGCGATGGCAGCCGACTTGAAAAATATGCAGTAAAACGCACATGGAAGGGCGCAATGGAAGAAATGTTAAAATGCTTTAAAGAGCGAGGTATTAACCAAGATTATTATATATCTGTTTCCCATGCTGATAATTTAGAGCGTGCTGAATATGTAAAAAGTATAGTCGAGAAAGAATTACAATGTGAGGTAGAAATACTAGAGTTAAGTCCGGTGTTTATTACACAGGGCGGACCAGGCTGTGTAGCCTTACAGGCAATCAAGCGATAATCTCTTTTCATTTTATAATATATCAAAATAATTCAATATGATGTATTGACAAAATTACGTATTCTCTCTATGATATACACATCAAAATAATTTGATGTGAGGAGTGGTGATATGACTGATTTTACAAAAGATACCAAAATCTTTAAGGCTCTTTGTGATACGAAACGACTTACTATTTTAGATTACTTAAAGAGTGGAGAAAAATGTGCGTGTGTTTTGATTGAAAACATGAAGATAGGTCAATCTGCTTTATCTTATCACATGAAAATACTTTGTGATTCAGGTATTGTTACCACAAGACAAGATGGTAAATGGATACATTATAGCCTAAGTAAAAGTGGAAGTGAGTATGCGTCAAAACGATTATTGGAATTAACAACACCAAGTGTTGAAAATCAATCCAATTGTTGCAGATAAAGGTCATCGAAAGATGGCTTTTATATAACAATATCACATCAAAAAATTTTGATATAAAGGAGGGATTTTTTGAAGCTATTAAATTCAGTATGGTTATTTTTCCAAGATCAGATATTAGGTATGAAATGGTTGAATAGATTAATTGGCAATGGACTATCATTACTAGGATTAGATATAGACAATCGACTAGGTGGAAGTATTCAATTCTTCCTATATGATGTAATCAAAATCATAATCTTATTATGTTTACTGATTTTTATTATTTCATATATTCAAAGCTATTTTCCACCGGAGAGAAGTAAGAAAATTTTAGAGAAATTTCATGGTATAAAAGCCAATATAATATCTGCCTTATTAGGAACGGTTACACCCTTTTGTTCCTGTTCATCAATTCCGCTATTTATCGGATTTACAAGTGCAGGCTTACCATTAGGCGTAACTTTTTCCTTTTTGATTTCTTCTCCAATGGTTGATTTAGGAAGTCTTGTGTTGTTAATGAGCATTTTTGGAGTTAAAGTAGCTATTGCTTATGTAATTGTAGGTTTGCTAATTGCTGTAATTGGCGGTGATTTAATTGAAAAATTACATATGGAAAGCTATGTGGAGGACTTTGTTAAACACGCGAGCAGTGTAGATATTTATTATTCATCTTTAACTAAAAAGGAAAGAATACAATATGCAAAAGAACAAACTACAGGAACATTCAAAAAAGTATTTCCATATATTTTGCTTGGAGTAGGTATCGGGGCAATTATTCATAACTGGATACCTAAAACATGGATTGAAGGTATATTAGGAAGTAATAATCCATTTGGCGTTATCTTAGCTACTCTTGTCGGAGTTCCTATGTATGCTGATATTTTCGGAACCATTCCGGTTGCTGAAGCATTACTTGCAAAAGGTGCTTTGCTAGGAACAGTTCTTTCGTTCATGATAGCAGTAACAACACTTAGCTTACCATCGTTAATTATGCTTAAAAAGGCAGTAAAGCCTAAATTATTGATTTTATTTATTACCATTTGCACGTTTGGTATCATTATTGTAGGTTATCTCTTTAATATTTTTAGTACGATATTTATTTAAAAGGAGCGAATAAGAAATGAAATTATTTGGAAAGAAAAAAGAAACAACGTCATGCTGCTGTGGTGGAGATTGTACATCAGAAATAATGCAAAATGCAGAAAATAAGAAACAAGAAAAAGATATCAAAATACTAGGTTCTGGTTGTGCAAAATGCATGGAATTAGAAAAAGCAACAAGAACAGCAATATCTGAACTTCAATTAGACTATGAAATTGAGCATGTTACAAATTATGTAGAAATTGCCAGTTACGGTGTAATGTCTACACCTGCATTGGTATTTAATGGAGAAGTTTTATCCTATGGAAAAGTATTAAGTGTAGAGGAAGTTAAAGTACTATTGAGAAAATAATAAAATAAAGAAAGGAAGGTGATTCATTTATGAAAAAGCCTAAAGTAGCATTTATCTGTGTTCATAATTCTTGTCGTAGTCAAATTGCGGAAGCATTGGGCAAGCATCTTTCTTCAAATGTTTTTGAGAGTTATTCCGCAGGCACAGAAACAAAACCACAAATCAATCAAGATGCAGTTCGTTTAATGAAAAAAATGTATCAGATAGATATGGAACAAACACAGTATTCTAAGCTGTTATCAGAAATACCGCAAGTAGATATTGTGATAACAATGGGGTGCAATGTAAACTGTCCTAATATACCTTGTAGTTATCGAGAGGATTGGGGATTAGCAGATCCTAGTGGGAAAAATGATATTGTATTTGAAAAAACGATTCATGCGATTTATAAGAAAATAATGGCATTAACTGAAAGGATAACTAGTAATAAAATGTAGGAATAGTACTTTATTTTAAATTGATAAGATATGCGAGATGTTTCTATTATCCAAAGCTGAAAATCTATCGTTTATTATCAACCTGATATGATATACTAAAGAAAATAGGAGTTGGTAATGTGGCAAAATATGTTTTGATGAATAAAGATACGGAGGTCATGGTAGTAGAGCAAGATGATAAAACTTATAAATTCATAGCAATTTTAGAGTTGATAAATACCGCTTATGCTCCATTCGTGATAAAAAATGCTATCGCTTCTTTTCCGGAAAAAACATTAGATAAAATCAATCAATGGTTTCGATATAGAATCATACCCAATTCAAGAGAGAATAAGTATGAATTGTTAAAGAATATTGATGTAGAGAGTAGTGAAGAATTGGCAAATAAGCATTTTGCTTTATCCTTATCAGATCAATATTGGTTAAAGCCTATCCATAGCTCTATTACTTGGAAAAATATAAATTACTTTACAAATGATTATGACAGTCATGAATTTTTTGATGCAAATTATGGAAATAATGCATACATTACTTTAACTAAAAAAATTACCACTGCTCTAAGTAGTTTAGAAACTCCTAATAATACGACTGGAGGACAATTAAAAAAGGCATGGATTAAAATCAATGGAGAAAATTATTTATATAAAGCAAGTGCATCACTTTATAATTTTGATCCGATCAATGAAGTAATAGCATCTATGATCTGTGAGATATTAGAAGTACCTTACATACCTTATGAATTAAAAACGATCCAAAATAAAAGACAAAATACGTTGGTCAGTGTATGTAAATGTATTATCAATGAGAATCAAGAAATTATACCGGCGTATGAGTTGATTGAACATAATCAGAAGTTAAGCGGAACTTTTCAAGATTATTATATCTATTTAGATGAATTGGAAAAACATAATATCCCAAGAGCAGAGGAATATTTACAGAAGATGTTTATGCTGGATTATATCATGTTGAATGAAGACAGACATTTAACTAATTTTGGTATTATTCGCAATGTAGAAACCTTAGAATGGGAGAGTATTTGTCCTATATTTGATACCGGAAGAAGCAATAATACAAATATTTCCGAACCCTATTGGGATTGGAACGAAGGAGAAGTTAAATGCTTTACAGATCATTTTATAACAAGTGAGACTTTATTAGAATTATTCACAATACCACTTAGAACAGAACAGTTTGAAAAATTAAAAGCTGTAAGCCAAGAGTTTAAGCATTTATTATTCCAATATCAAACATATACCAAACTTTTTGATGAACAAATCGAAAAAATAGCGAAAGGCTTTGAAACAAGATTGGAATTGTTCTATAGGAAAATGAGAGAAAAGGGCTTGCTTATAGAAGAATAGCTTTCTACTTTAACATACAGTCTTTTAATCTTATTTTAATAAGATCTATCTTACTTTAATCCTACTTTTATTTCTATTATTTTATAATAATAGTGTAAGGAGGAATTAGAGTATGAACCATTCTATATCATTACATAGCTTTCATTTAGCAATGAAGCACTTTCTAACCTCAAGATTGTTTTCTATGGAGCTTTATTTCAGAAAGCATGAAACACTGTTTATCTTATCTTCCTTTATAATTTTACCGATGATAAGCCTTTTCCTATTATTTATCATCGTTTCTGTTCTGATGCTTCCCATTGCCTGCATATTGGAACTGTTATAAGCGGAATATAAAAATAAGTAGCAATTAAATAGAAAATCAAAAATACATTAAAGACACCGCAAGGTGTCTTTTATTAAGGTATTAAGCTGTCATTGTTGTGCAATCGAACTCATCGCAAGTGCTGTTTCATTAAGTATTGCCTTTAATAAATTCTTCTCAAAAGGTAATAGATCATTGCTTGTATTGATCCTAATGCCGACAACTCCATAGACACAGCTGCCTTTACGAATGGCAAGATACAAAGCCTTAGAATGTGATAATGTGTTTGTGGTCGCACCGGCATTTTTATTATTTGTAAATACCCATTTAGCAACTGCTATTTCTTCAATACTGGTTAGCTGCTCTTTAATAGCGGGGAAATCACAAGCCTTATATAAAACACCATCTTGTAACTCCTGATGCTTGACAGGATAAAAGATAATCGGACGATGCAGCAGCTGAAAGAGCTGATAACAGGTTTCCTCCATAATTTCATGATAGGTATTTAATACCTGCAAGCGCTGACTTGTTTGTAAGATGACCTCCATACTATGCGCATGCAAGGAGGCAAGCATTTTTTCCTTCTTTAAGCGATGTCCCATCATACTAATGGAAAGCGAAACGATCATCATAACCAAAAACATAATCGGATACTCTTTGGAATCTATCAGCAAGGAAAAGCGTGGTTCAACAAAGAAAATATCAATCAATAACAAGGACAGGAATGTAGCGATAAGATTATACAACGGATAAAAGGTCATCATACCGATGAAACAGGAAGCAAGCACATATAGCAAAACGATACTTGTAATATGTACATGAAAGGAATCAAGAAATATGGCAAACAATGTCGTTACCAATAGAACGGTGATAGTAATAATCGCTTCCTGCATATTGAATTTGGATTTTAAGAGCGTACGGTACTTTTTTTTCATTGCGCCGGATTGCTGATCGGGAATAATATAAATCTCGATTTCCGGTGCCAGTTTGGATAGCTGATCGACAAGCGTTGTTTTACGAAAGATGGAGGGCTTTTGATAAGAGCGTCCTAAAACAAGCTTGGATACATGGGCATTTTTAGCATATTGACTGATTTGATAAGCAATATCATCACCATAGGTAGAAACGATATCTGCTTTGAGATGACGAGCAAGCTCTAGGTTTGCTTGCAGTTGATTTTTTGCCTTTTGTGTAATCCAATCCGCTTGGGAGGTTTCCACATACAAAGCTGTAAAATCCGCATGAAAGGCTTGTACCATACGAGCAGCTGTACGAATCACCTTTTGATTGGTAGGGGAAGCGCCTAAACATACCATGATATGCTCCTTACTAAATGCTTTGTTCGCAGTAGAAGTTATCAGATTGATTCGATCGGCACATCGTCGCATGGCGATTTCTCTTAACGCAATAAGATTATCTCTAACAAAGAAATTTTCCAAAGCCCGTTTGGTTTGATTCTTATGATAAATCTTTCCATCTTTTAAACGTTGGATCAAATCATCAACCTCAATATCCACAAGTTTTACATCATCGGCATCATCAAAGATATGATCCGGTATTCTTTCATTCACCTGAATGCGTGTAATCATCGCAACGGTATCGTGCAAACTTTCCAAGTGCTGAACATTGATCGTAGTGTAAACATCAATTCCTGCCCGCAGCAGTTCTTCAATATCACTATATCGTTTTTTATGCCGCGATCCGATTGCATTGGTATGCGCCAGCTCATCAACAAGGATAAGCTTCGGGTGGCGTTGTAAAGCCAAATCCAGATCCAATTCATAAAAGCGATGTTTTTTATACAGTATTTCTTTTTTATCTAATTGTTCTAAGCCATCAATCAAGGAAATTGTTTCCTTACGATCATGAGGCTCGATATAACCAATGACGACATCGACACCTTCCTGCGCTTTTTCATGTGCTTCCTTTAACATACTATATGTTTTTCCCACACCGGCGCAATATCCGAAAAATATTTTTAATCTTCCTTTTCTTTGCATGCTCTCAACCTTCCTTATATATCTCTTATTTTACACGAAGGAAATAAAACCAAAAGCAAGAGGGTATCAATTTTAATGCGATTTTAATATTCCATGACTTTCTTTTAATCCTGTTTTTATATCCTCTGATTTAGAATTGATGCAACCTATGAAAGCAGTAGGTATAAGGGAGGAAAGCTTATGACATTGATGGATCTTTGCATGCTTGCCATGCTTGCGGTTTCGTTTCTCGCCATGCTTGGCTTTGTAAGCTATGTAGATAAAATTATTAAAAAGTAGGAGGTCATAGCTATGTGGATATTAGGTGTCGTTATTGTATTGTTAGCTGCTTACTTAGTATATGCGCTAATCAATCCTGAGAAATTTTAACTGAGGGAGGAATATTATGTTACAAATCATAGGCACATTGCTTATCTTTCTTATTTTGATCTTTCCGATAGGAAATTATGTTTATCATATTACTACCGGTAAGAAAAGCTTTGTCGATCCGCTCTTTGATCGCATAGATAATACACTTTATAAGGTATTAAGAATACAAACAGCGAGTATGGGGTGGAAAACATATGCTTTATCGTTATTGCTTGTGAATGCCTGCTTGATTTTTGTTGGCTATTTGATTCTAAGACTACAAGCTACAAGTCTTTTAAACCCAAATGGTGTCGGTGGCATGGAGGAAGCCTTATCCTTTAATACGATCATTTCCTTTATGACCAATACCAATCTTCAGCATTATGCAGGAGAATCCGGCTTATCTTATTTATCACAGATGTTAGTGATTATTATGATGATGTTTACTTCAGCAGCAAGTGGCTATGCTGCATGTATGGCTATGATTCGTGGCTTGCTTGGGAAACCAATGGGAAACTTCTATGTTGATTTCATACGCATCATCACTCGTTTTTTGTTGCCGATGTCCTTTTTTGTTGGTTTATTTCTTGTTTGGCAGGGAGTACCGCAAAACTTAGCTTCCAATATAACCGTTACAACCTTAGAAGGAAAGTTGCAGGATATTGCCAGCGGACCGATTGCAGCGCTAGAATCTATTAAACATTTAGGAACAAACGGTGGTGGCTTTTTAGGAGCCAATTCCGCAACACCACTTGAAAATCCAACCATTCTTACCAATCTTGCCGAACTCTATTCCATGATGCTTTTACCGGCATCTTGTGTGTTTGTCTTTGGTCGTATGGCATACGATAAACACCAAGAAAGAAAGATAAAGGAAGGGGTTCTTTCCATCAGTGAAGCTCCTGTACAAAAGCGTGTGTGGCTTGGTAAAGAGGGCAGAACGATCTTTATCGCAATGTCTGTCTTATTTGTTATCGGATTGGGTCTTTGTTTTTATAGCGAAAGTCAAGGAAATTCAGCTGTGGAGGCTGTGGGTATTTCTCAAACAGCAGGGAATATGGAAGGCAAAGAGGTACGCTTCGGAGTAGCGCAATCTTCCTTATTTACAACTGTAACAACATCTTTTACGACCGGAACCGTAAACAATATGCACGATACCTTGACACCGCTTGGTGGTTTTGTGCCAATGCTGCACATGATGCTGAATGTGGTGTTCGGCGGTGTGGGAGTCGGCTTAATGAATATGCTAATCTATGCGATTTTGGCAGTCTTTATCTGTGGCTTGATGATTGGCAGGACACCGGAATATCTAGGTAAGAAAATCGAAGGAAAGGAAATGAAGCTGGCAGCTTTAAGCATCATTATTCACCCTCTGCTTATTTTAGCTTTTAGTGCACTTGCCGTATCTACACAAGCAGGCTTAGAGGGCATTAGCAATCCGGGTTATCATGGACTTTCACAAATATTGTATGAATTTGCATCATCGGCAGCCAATAACGGCTCCGGCTTTGAAGGGTTAGCCGATAATACATTGTTTTGGAATTTAGCATGTGGTGTGGTTATGTTTTTAGGACGTTATATGTCCATCATCATTCAGCTTGGCATTGCCGGCAGTCTGATGCAAAAAACAGAGGTCAATGAAACCATCGGTACTTTAAAAACCGATACCGCTTCCTTTGCGATCATTCTTGTTGTCGTTGTTTATATATTTGCCGCATTGACCTTCCTGCCTTCTTTGGCATTGGGTCCGATTGCCGAATTTTTAACAATCTAGGAAAAAGGAGTTGAGATAGCATGAGCAAAGCAAACAAATCAAAGCTGATAACCAAGGATATTTTAACTGCTTCGATCAAAGGAGCCTTTCGTAAGCTGAATCCACGCTATATGATGAAAAATCCGGTTATGTTTGTGGTAGAAGTCGGATTTATCATTTGTGTAATATTAATCTTTTTCCCGCATCTATTTCATGATCAAGGAAACTCCTTACGTATTTATAACAGCATTGTCGCAATCATTCTGTTTTTCACTTTATTATTTGCTAATTTTGCAGAGGCAGTAGCAGAAGGACGTGGCAAGGCACAGGCAGAAACCTTGAAGAAAACCAAAAAGGATACGCAAGCAAGAGTTGTTTTGGAAAACGGTGAAGAAAAAACGATTTCCTCCAATGATTTAAAAAAAGGAGATATCGTGCTTGTAAAGGCAGGTGAAATCATACCGGGTGATGGTGAAATTATCGAGGGAATTGCTAGTATTGATGAATCCGCAATCACCGGAGAATCCGCTCCGGTTACCAAGGAAAGCGGTGGTGATTTTGCCAGTGTAACAGGGGGAACACTTGTTGTATCAGATTGGATCAAGATCGAAATTACATCAGATCCGGGACAATCCTTCCTTGATAAAATGATTGCTTTGGTAGAAGGCGCATCAAGACAAAAAACGCCGAATGAAATAGCATTAAATACGCTGTTGGTTTCTTTAACGATCATTTTCTTGATTGTGATCGTTACCTTATATCCAATGGCAGCCTACTTAAATATTCATATTTCAATATCTACTTTGATTGCTTTAACGGTTTGTTTGATACCAACTACGATTGGCGGATTGTTAAGTGCTATTGGGATTGCCGGTATGGATCGTGTTACACGTTTTAATGTGATTGCGATGTCCGGAAAAGCAGTGGAGGCTTGTGGTGATGTCGATACCATGATTTTGGATAAAACCGGAACGATTACTTTTGGTAACCGATTAGCAAGTGAATTTCTTGCCGTAGATGGTGTAGAAGAAAAGGAATTGATTGATGTTGCCTGCATGGCTTCTCTTTACGATGATACACCGGAAGGAAAATCAACCGTAGAGCTTGCTATGAAGCTTGGAAGTACGATTTGTAAAAGTGATTATGAGCATGTTGAAATAATGGAATTTAGTGCCGCTACGAAAATGAGCGGAATCGATACAAAAGACGGACATAGGATTCGTAAAGGGGCACAGGACGCTATAAGTGCTTATATTTCACAAAAGCATGGAACCATTCCTAAGGATCTTACACAAAAGGTCAATCAAATTTCTAAGCTAGGTGGAACACCGCTTGTTGTATGTGTAGATGAGCGTGTCTTAGGTGTTATTTATTTAAAGGATACTGTTAAACCGGGTTTGGCACAGCGTTTTGAGCGTTTACGTAAAATCGGTATTAAAACGATTATGTGTACCGGTGATAATCCATTGACTGCTGCCACGATAGCAGCAGAGGCAGGGGTTGATGGTTATATTGCCGAGTGTAAGCCGGAGGATAAAATTGATGCTATTAAGAAAGAGCAGGCAGAGGGAAAAATCGTTGCGATGAGTGGTGATGGAACCAACGATGCTCCGGCACTTGCTCAAGCTAATGTCGGTATTGCGATGAATAGCGGTACAACGGCTGCCAAGGAAGCTGCCAATATGGTCGATCTTGATTCCAATCCAACCAAGCTATTGGAAATCGTAGAAATCGGAAAGCAGCTGTTAATTACACGTGGATCTTTAACTACTTTCTCCATTGCCAATGATGTCGCAAAATATTTTGCTATCATTCCGGCTATGTTTACCGCAGCGATTCCGCAAATGGAAGTCTTGAATATCATGCAGCTGACTTCCTCCTCCAGTGCTATATTATCTGCCTTAATTTTCAATGCCATCATTATTCCATGCTTGATTCCATTAGCAATGAAGGGAGTTGCATACAAACCGATGAGTGCTTCTCGAATGCTGGGAAGAAATATGCTGATCTATGGATTAGGTGGTGTGATTTGTCCTTTTATCGGTATTAAGCTGATTGATCTTATGATTTCACCGCTATTGTTATTACTTGGCTTATAAAGGAGATTGTTATGAAAAAGATATGGAAAAATATACGAACTGCACTTGTTGTATCCTGTGCGATGTTCTTACTTTGTGGATTTGCTTATCCGATGGCGCTTACCGCAGTATCTCAACTTGTATTTCCTAAGCAGGCAAATGGAAGTGTTGTAGAATATGATGGAAAAGCGGTTGGATCTGCACTGGTTGGTCAAGATTTCAGTGATGAGCGCTTATTTCATTGTCGTCCTTCTGCTTATAAGTATAATACCTATACGCAAGAGGATTTAGAAAAGCAGACATACAGTGGACCTGCTTCCGGAAGCAACAACTACGCACCAAGCAATCCACAGCTTCAAAAGCGCATTGAAAAAGATGTAAAACAGCTTTTAAAGGACAATCCAACCATGAAAAAAGAGGATATACCTGATGATATGATTACAGCCTCCGGTTCCGGTTTAGATCCGCACATTTCCGTAGAAGCAGCTAAATTTCAAATTGATCGCATTGCCAAACATACCGGACTTTCCAAACAGGAGTTGGAAAAGTTAATTGATAAACATACCGAACAGCCATTGTTGTCTGTCTTTGGGGAGCAATATGTAAATGTATTGGAGCTAAATGTATCGTTGATTGAACAGCTGCCTAGCTTTTCCTAAGTATCAAAATAAAGCGCGGGCATGTATAGGAATGCTTACATCGTTAATGACATAGGTGTTAAGAGGGTGCTATAATAAAAACAATAAAAAACAAAAGTCAGGTGAGGAAGATGAGTCAAAATATAAAAATCTTGATTGTAGAGGACGATGGTCCGATTCGTAATTTAATAGCTACGGCTTTGCAAACCAATGCGTATAAATATGATTTGGCCGCAAATGGAAAAACCGCTTTGTTAGCATTATCAACCCATCATTATGATATTGTCTTATTGGATTTGGGGCTACCGGATAAAGACGGTATTGAAATCATCGATCAGCTGCGAACGTTTTCTACAACCCCGATCATCGTCATAAGTGCACGTACCAATGATGAGGATAAAATTGCAGCCCTTGATGCCGGAGCCGATGATTATTTAACCAAGCCCTTTAGTGTAGAGGAACTTCTTGCCAGAGTACGCTCTACCTTGCGCAGAGCACAATTTTTGGAAAATCAAAAAAGTCAGCGAGAAGAAATTGCCTTTGAAAACGGTGATTTAAAGATTGATTATCCTTCAAGGACAGTATATTTCCAGGGAAAAGAACTGCACTTAATGCCCATCGAATACAATTTATTATGTCTTTTGGCACACAATGTCGGTAGAGTATTGACCCATCAATATATCTTAGATAAGGTTTGGACCAATGCCATGGAATCGGATTTATCCTCTCTGCGTGTATATATGACGACTTTGCGTAAGAAAATCGAAAAGAACAGCACGCAGAAATATATTCAAACGCATATCGGAGTCGGATATAAAATGATAAGAGTAACGGATACCAAAGAGGATTCAAATGATGAAGCAGGAGCATAAAAGAACGATGGGAAGGCTTGTGAATATGCACGTTGAGCGTAAAAAGCTATATCTTAGTTTATTGATCTTAACGCTTTCGACATTTATCGGCTTTCTTTTCTTTCAGCTTGGCTTTAATGATTCCAACATTATTATGCTGTATTTATTAGCAGTATTTTTGATTGCCATTATTACAGCTAATCGTATTTACAGCATTATTTTTTCTTTTATCAGCGTATTGATTTTTAATTACTTTTTTACCTTTCCGCTCTTAAGCTTATCGGCATACGATTCCGGATATCCGATGACCTTTGTGATCATGTTTACCGTTGCTTTTGTAACGAGTACGCTTGCGGCAAAGATTCAACAAAATTCGCACTTTTCTGCCCTTATTGCGCAAAGAACCCGTATTTTATTGGAAACCAATCAAATGCTGCAAAAGGAAATAACTAAAGAAGGAATTATTCAAAAGGGGTGCGAACAGCTTTATAAGCTTTTGAAGCGTGATATTGTTTTTTATCCATATAGTGAGCATGAACTACAAGAGGTGTATGTTTATCCACCACAAACAAGTGAGCATTTCAAAGATGTATTATCCGATGAAATTCATGTCGCAAGATGGGTTGCAAAACATAATCGTCATGGCGGTGCTTCTACCGATTATCTTCCAAACTCGAAGTATTTGTATTTGGCAGTTCGTGCCGATCATAATGTATATGGGGTATTGGGAATTTATTTGGATAAGGAACAGTTGGATTCCTATGAAAATGATATTTTATTGGCTATTTTAGGTGAAATTGCGTTTGCCTTGGAAATCGAACATATCAATGATGAGAAAAAGCAGAGTGAGCTAAAGGCGAAAAACGAACAGCTGCGTGCTGATTTGTTGCGTTCTATTTCACATGATTTAAGAACACCGCTGACTTCGATTTCCGGCAATGCCGATATGCTTGTCAGTAAGGAGCAGGAATTAGCTCAAAAGGATCGCTTACAGCTTTATGAAGATATTTACGATGATTCCTTATGGTTGATCAATCTAGTTGAAAATCTATTATCCATTACACGTATGGAGGAGGGAGCTATTCGATTAAAGCTAGAACCGCAGATGATTGAAGATATTTTATACGAAGCTTTGAAGCATGTCAGTCGTAAGAAAAAGGAACATCATCTTCATGTACAGATTGATGATGATTTGTTAATGGCAGATATGGAAGCTCATTTGATTATTCAGGTCATCATCAATTTGGTTGATAATGCAATCAAATATACACCGCAAGGTTCTAATATCACACTTCATGCTTATCAAAAGGAAGATATGGTTACGATTGAGGTTTACGATGATGGGGCAGGTATTCCCGATGATAAAAAAGAGCATATTTTTGATAAGTTTTATCGTGGTAATACGAAGATTGTCGATAGCAAGCGAAGTCTTGGTTTAGGCTTGGCATTGTGTAAGTCCATTGTTCACTCTCATGGCGGTGAGATTCATGTAATGGATCGTATTCCACACGGCGCAATGTTTTATTTCACATTGCCGGCAACAAAGCTGAAATTAGAGGAGCATGGGGAAGTTTCATAAATTGTATATAACATAGCTTACTATCGTATAAGAGGTAGTAAGCTTTTTTATGAGCAAAAAAATGGAGTCAGTTTTGTTAATGTTTATAAGGTTTTTCCGCAGCTGATAAATTTATTGTATCTTTAAATATGACATGGTATATTAACATCATGAGAGGAAAGCTAATAGCTTGGTAGGTAATGATATAATATTTTAAAACTAGATTCAGTTGTGAATCGGTAGAATATGAGGGAGAAAACTATGAAAATATATAAAAAGAAATCTGTTTTGGCTATATTAACAATTCTCATTATACTATGCTTTTTGTTGTATTTAAGGATACATGAAGAAAACAATAAGTATTTAAAGGATATGAAATATTTTATAAATACTGTTGAAGAAAATTATCCATATCAAGAATATTTGAATTTTGATGAAAAGAAAGATTTTTATTTAGAAGCTGCACAAAGTTGTGAAAGCTTAGAAGAATTTTATAAGCTTCTAAAATCAATAGTGAAACCATACAACGGCTTGGGACATTTGTTTATTTTAAATGCAGAGGAATATTACTTGCATCAAGTTACGTATGATATGGCGTTAGAGGATCGTTTAATATCACTTGAAAATGACAATTATAAAATTTTGAATGATAATGAAGTCAAAGCTACGTATGATCAACTGTCAAGCCTAACAGGTACTACCCTTGATAAGGTAAAGCAATCCATTTCAAAAATATGACGATGTGTTGGTTATTAAAATAGATTCTTTTGATTATTCCTTAATAGAAAATGATCTGAAAATCATAAAAGAATATTTAGCTACCTATGATGGAGATTGTATAGCTTTTGATATTAGAGAAAATAGCGGAGGAGCAGATTCCTATTGGATAAATCTTGTTGCAATGACATCAGATCAAGATTATGAATATAATAAAAAAGTTACAGGTAGAGGTGAAATTTCTTAATCTTATGCTAAAGAGGAAATTGAGGACGCAATTTTGCATCAATCAAAAGATGATTTTGAAATTCAAGTTGAGAAAAAGATAGAATCTCAGAATATTTATAATTTCCCCAAAAGGTATATATTAACAAGCAGTAAAAACCTTTCGTCAGCTGACACATTTGTAAAGTTTGCTAAGGAAAGCAACTATGCAGTTAGTGTAGGAGAACATACAAAAGGAAGCGGAGGGGATTTTTTGAACCCTATGTTGCTTGAATTGCCGAATACACATATCATATTTAGAATGGACGCTTGTAAGACTGATGAAATAGGAAGCAAACCGGATATTGCCGTAACCGGTGATGCGTTGCAATTTTTCTTGAATATGGAAAAATAAATAAGTTTTAGTCAAATAAATGATAAAATATTTAAGAGGTGGTTTTATTGCGTACTAAATACACAGTGCAACAACAAATAGAAAATTTTAAAAGTAAAAATATTCAATTTAATATTGTAGATGAAGAATACGCAACCCAATATCTAAACGATAATACTTATTATTTCAAGTTAAAATCGTTTGCTAAAGCATTTGAATATAATGAAACTAAGAAACAGTATATAAATCTTGATTTTGCATATTTAGTGGAGTTATCAAAATTGGATATGTATTTAAGAGAGTACATTATCAAGTTATCTTTAGATACTGAACATTTTTTAAAGGTTAAATTTCTTCATGATTTAACAAATAATGGTTTAGAAGACGGGTATAATATCGTTGATTTGTTTTTTATAAAATATCCATATATTTCACAGAATATATCATTAAAAAAGAAAGATTCTGCTTGTGCCGATTTGATTCATAAATACGAAAATAATTGGGCAGCGTGGAATATAATAGAAGTCTTGTCCTTTGGAGATTTTGTAAAATTATTTCAATTATATTACGATTTATATTCGGATACCAAATCAAAAACCATAATAAATTTATTGTGGCCACTTAAGTTCATTAGAAACGCATCAGCACATAATAATTGTTTGTTAAATACACTAAGAAAGCCTTATCTTCATACACATTTATTCAATAATAAAAAGAATACAATAGAACCTAATAAAGAGCTAGTAAGCTTATTAACGAAAGTACCTAACATAAGTAAAAACACTAGAAAGAAAAAAATTGCTAATCCGATCATACATGACTTCATTGCTTCTTTATTCTTGTTTAACGAAGTATGTAGTAGCTAAACATTAAAAGAAAAGCAATTTAATAACTTAACAAATTTATTAAACGAAAGATTTTGCAAGCATAAAGATTATTTTATAAATGACAATGTATTCATGTCAAATTATGAATTTGTTAAAAAAGTCGTTGACTATTTATCGGGGAAATGCATATAATATAGTGAAGGACAAAAACGAAAGTTTTATGTGGGGCAACGCCAGCGTTGCTCCACTTTTTTTACATTTTAAATTATTTATATACAACATTGCGGCGCTAATAAATAGATTCTTTTGATTATTCCTTAATAGAAAATGATATGAAAATCATAAAAGAATATTTGGCTGTCTATGAGGGAGATTGTATAGCTTTTGACATTAGAGAAAACGGCGGAGGAGATTTTCTGAATCCTATGTTGATTGAATTACCGAATACACATATCGTATTTAGAATGGACGCTTGTAAGACTGATGAAATAGGAAGCAAACCGGATATTGCCGTAACCGGTGATGCGTTACAATTTTTCTTGAATATGGAAGAATTTTTTAAATTTTTCTGAGATTAAAACCGTTGGCGATAAGCAAAGAATAGAGCCTTATCAATTTTATTAAGACTATCAATTTCTTTTCATATATAAAAGCGGATAAGGATTTCCTTGTTCATCAAGCTCTGTTCTTTTGTAGGTCTTAAATCCAAGATGCTCATAAAAGCCTTTGGCAAGCGGGTTTTGCTCGTTTACGGTCAGTTCATTTACAGAATAGCTTTCAATGCCGTATTGCAATAGCTGTTTGCCGATTCCTTGACCTCGGTTTTCATTGGAATTAAATAGCATTTCAAGCATGGTATTCGCAATTCCCATAAAGCCTGTTAAGTGTTCATGCTCATTTTCCGCAACAATTAAAATCGGTATTTCTTTTAATGCTTGAGGAACATATTGTTTAATAGCATAGATTTCATCATCTGACAGAAACAGATGGGTTGTTTTTACAGAGCTTTCCCAGATATTTACTAAGTCTTGTATCAGCTTTGAATTTCTTTCCTTGATTTCTATCATTTTCATATCATTTCATACCTCGCAGTTTACTTTTTTGTGTTTCAATTATAACAGTTCAAGGTAAGCAGTCGCAATATGAATAGCATTAAGGAGTATAATAATAGAAGCTGATTTACTTACAATGAAGAATAAATATTGTATGAAAATTTTATAAATAGATAGCTTCTTTATCCGCTTTTTGAATTGCTCCGAGTTGTTTTCGTAAGTTGATAATATCTTCGACATAGTAGGAAGCTTCTTTATAATCTTTCTTTTGTAAAGCCAATTCTTTTAATGATTTGCGAGCAAATACAATCATTGGATATAGCTCATGTTTTACAGCAAAATCGCAAATTTCTTTAAATAGGCTTATTTGTTTATCTATAGTATGATTAAAAAAACTATACAACAGCTCTTTGAATAAGATTAGGAGCTTATCCTTACTATCCATTTTCATAAGATACTTATATGCGTTTTCTTGATGACCTAATTTAAAATAAGCATAAGATAAGCAAAATGATACATTTGAATCATGAATTTGTTTTTCTATATCTATGCCGTATTATATAACCAAATCATAATCATTATTGTAAAGGGCATTCCAAATCAATCGGATATAAGCATTTTCATACCATAGCGTTACTTGTAGACGTTTAGATATTTCTATACATGACTTGAAATATTTTATAGCATGCTTTGGATAAAGCAGTGAAGAAAAAATAACACCTGTGAGATATTCAACGATGATATCTTTTCTGGGATTGTTTTCTTGTTTTGCAATGTGAGAAGTCTTTTGAGTATATTCCAAAGCATATACATATTGATGGATTTTTATATTTACAATTGCAAGCCATAAATAGCTTAAGCATTGAAGTGAAGAAATTTCAGCATAATGAAGTGCTTTTTTAAGTGTTTCGATAGATAGATTATATTCAGCTTTTAAAAAAGAAGAATAGCCGATGCCAAGATAAAATAACGCTAAATATTTATCTTCATAAAAGAAGGATTCTAAAAGTTGAAAATCACTTTTATTGATAGGAGAAATAGATTTTCCTTCGATAAGATTTTGATATAATTCAGCTAAAAACACCATAGGATAGGAATAAGAATACTTCCAATTTTTATTTGATAATATTTTAGATATTGTCTTTTTTGCAGACTCGTATTCACTAAAAAACAAGTGCTCCATAAAATCATCAAGCAAATTATTAACTTCATCATAATAAGAATATTCAAAAGATATGCCTAAGTATTTGAATATGGATTGTAGTGTAGAAAAAGAGATAGATGTTTCTCCGTGCTCTATCTTAGAGTAATATTGTCTTGTTTTACCGAATTCTTCAACAAAATCCGTCATTTTAATCTTATATTTTTTTCTTTCTTGACGGATTATATAGCCGATAATACGTTGCTGAATTATTTTTTCATCATATAATCTCATCAAAATCCTCCTCTGCTTGATCGGCTAATTCTAAAATAGAAAGTATTTCTTCATTGTATTTATATACTTTTTCATAATCATGTATTCTTTTATAATAAGCACACATTTCTTCAAGGACAAGTTTTTTTTCGTTTTCCGAATTGTTTAGATCAATGCATTGATATAATTCAAGCAAACAGTTTTCGAAATTTTTTGAATTTATATCTTTTTGTATAAAAAATTCTAGTAAACGATATACATTTGTTATAAAAACATCGTTTGGAAAGTATTTTTTTCCTTTATCGAATGCTTGTTTTGCTTTAGGCATATCATTTAGTCCGCAATATGCCCAGCATAACATATAATAATATTCCGCAAGGTAGTAATGATCGAAAGAATTGACACCGGGAAGCTTTAATCCTTCATTTACATAATAAATTGTATTGGAATATTGCTTATCTGCTAAATAATCGAAAGCAAGATTTAAAAATACAAGATTTTTTAAATGTGTATCCGCAAATCTATTAGCACTGTTTAGTATTTTTTTGTAGCATTCAATGGATAGATTTCTAAGCTGAAGCTTGGAATAAACAGTTGTAATGTTTAAGGTACAGCCATTGAAACACAAGTGATTATTATCAAGTGAAAACTGTTGATTTACTTTTTTATAATATTTCAATGCTTCAAACAGGCGGTGTTCAATATCATTTTGGATTCCAATATGGAAAAGATACAGTGTTTGCATATAAATGGTATCGAACAAGACAGATTTATCATAACCTTTTTTAAATATAGTGAATGCCTTTCTTGATAAATTATTTTGCACATAAAAATATCCGAAAAAGAAATAGAAGAAGCTTATTAATTTAGAATCATCAAGCAATTCATATAGTGAATTCCATTGCTCTTCATTTTGCTGATTGCCTTTGTGATCTAATATTTCTATTGCATATTTTGCAAGTAAGCATTCAGGATAATTATAGGAATAATAGAAACTTTTATCGTTATAGAAGGCTGTTAATAATTCTTTTGCTAATTTATTTTCTTGAAAATAAATATGGTACTCTACTTTTTCAAATACTTTTAGTGAAGCGGGCGAATATGTTGGTATGAAAGGAATTTGATATTCTTTAAAGAATTCTGATGCGTTTTGAAATTCAGTGGAACTTAAATTTCGTTTTTTGCATTCCTCTAAAAATAGAGCAGATATGATTTTTTCTTTTTTGTCTTCCATAAACATTACGCTTCCCCCTAAAAAATGAATTTCTAATATTATTTTATCAAAAAATGAAAATGTTAGTTGACAAAATTCGAGTTTATTAAAAATTTATCTATATAATATAAAAAAGAGGTGGTAATAATGAAGAAGAGCAAAGGAATATGCTTCTCAATTTTTTCGGGAGTTTTATTTTTAATGCAGATTTATTCCAATCTTGTAACAAACTATCTAGATATAAGTTTAGAAAATTTCAGTAAGAAAATCCAATTGTGTAATACCATAGAAGATGAATTAAATGATAATCCATTATCTAGAGATAATAAATATTGGATTGTTTAAATTTATAACAAAGATCAATGAAAAATAATTTTAAGTTGTATCTTTTTAAAAAATCTAATTTTAAAAAAGAAATTATCGAATTATAAATATAAGGGGGAGTGATTCACAATGTTTAAAAGTTTAAGCTTTTTATGGAAATTTGCTTGGAGAGAGGATAAGCTATATATTATTTGTCTTATATTAAATCAGATATTCAGTGCTGTTACACCGATTTTACTGATGATATTTCCAAAAGTGATTTTGGAAGAATTGATGTCAAAAAATAGGTTAGACGTTTTGGTGTTCATTATCCTTGCTTTTTCATTAGGAATATTCATTTCGCAAATGCTTAGCAGCTTTTTAACTAATACAGCATTTTACAGACGATGTATCGTATTAGAGAAATTTCAAGTAAATTTGAATGAGCATTTAGCAAAAGTAGATTATGAAAACTTAGAAAATCCTGAATTTTTAAATTTGAAACAAAATGCAGAAAAATTCTTATATGCAAACGGACAAGGCTTTAGCTTTGTATTAGATCGAGCAGTTAATATCATCGGAAAAATCATAATTTTTATGACGATTATATGGATCATCGCATCTTTAAATATTTTTGTTCTTATTGCTTTCTTGTGCTTATCCGCTCTTAATAGCTTTATGCAAATGAAATACAAGAAAACATACGCTTCCATTGAAATCGAAAAGAATCCTAAGGAAAGAGAATTAGCCTATTATAATAGTGTGTTTTCTAATGTTGAGTATGCCAAAGAAATCCGTATCAATGGAGATAAGGGGTTATTTCTTCAACACTTAAAAAACTGCTTGCATAATCTGTGGATTTTCTATAAAAGACAAATGAATTTATTAAACCAATCGAAGTTTTCTTTATATATCGTTGATTTTTTACAAAGAGCTATTTCCTATTTGTATATGATATTTATGGTTTCAACCGAAACATATCCATTGCAAATTTTATGATGTATATCAATGCAATTTCGACCTTTACGGATTCCATGAATAATGTTATTGATAGTATTAACGATATAAGACAGTATAGTTTATATTTTGAATCGGTAGAAAAATACTTAAATCTCCCTATCAATATAGATACCAAAGCAAAGGAAGTTGAAATGCCTGAAACGATTGAAACCATCGAGTTTAAAAATGTCAGTTTCCGCTATAAAGGATCTAGTAAATGGGCATTAAAGAATATAAGCTGTGTATTTACGGGAAAAGAAAAAATATCTATTGTCGGAGAAAACGGAGCAGGGAAAACTACGTTTATTAAGCTATTATGTAGGCTATATGATCCTAGTGAAGGGGTTATTTTATTAAATGGGGTAGATATAAAAAGATATAACTATCGTCAATACATTGAAAAAATATCTGCTGTGTTTCAAGATTTTAAATTGTTTTCCATTCAGCTTGATGAAAATATAGCGTTAAAGCAACAGGTAGATGATGAGAAAGCTAAGCATATATTATCAAATCTCGGAATTTGGGATATTATTTTGAAATTACCTTATAAATTAAAAAACAAAGTTCATAAGGACTTTGATTTACAAGGATTTGAACCATCGGGTGGAGTAGGACAAAAGTTGGCGATTGCCAGAGCTTTGTATAAAAATACACCGTTGATTATTTTAGATGAACCAACAGCTGCTTTAGATCCACGAGCAGAATATGAGATTTATCAATCATTTGAAGCATTAACCGAGAATCGAATGGCTTTTTATATTTCTCATAGACTATCATCATCGAGATTTTGTGATCAAATATTAGTATTTAAAGATGGAAAAATAGTAGAGCAGGGAAATCACAATGAACTAATGGAATTAAAGAATTATTATTTTGAATTATATGAAATGCAATCAAAGTATTATGTAAATAAGTAAGTGTATGTAAACTAAATATAGAATCAAAAGCTTTGATGAAGGATCGAGATGAAAGATATCATTATTTATGAAAGTAAAATACATATACTCTTAAGTTTATAACTTTCAAAATAATCATTCCAACAAATCGGTACCAATATCTTATAGGTGATAATGACGTAATTGTTTGATTGCATTAAATCGTTTCTGATTGGAAGAGTTTTACAGGCAGAATATATTGATTTTCTTCGAATGTATTTTCATCGTTAATTTCATTTAATAAGATTTCTACTAATAGTGTTGCAATATCATCAAGTGGCTGCACAATTGTCGATAGTTCTGGATGAAGTTTTTGAATAAGTTCGGTACCATCATAACCAATAATTTTTAAATCATTAGGAATATTATAATTGAGTTTACGTGCGATCTTGATTACACTAATGGCAGTTAGATCATCAGTGCAAAATACAGCATCGATTTTTTCAAATTTCAAGATTCTTTCAATTTCAATTTCTTTCATGATTTGATTTGAAGAATCTTTAAATTCATAGACATAAGGTTCCATATCAAATTCTTTAATCACAGACAGGTATCCTTTTAATCTTAAATTTGTAGGTGAATCGGTGTCATTGCTTCCTGTAATGATGCCGATTCTTTTTGATCCTAAATGGACTAATGTTCGAGTTGCAATTTCTCCACCAGCAAAGTTATCACTAGATATGATTGGAATATTTGCTCCATAGTTTCTATCGAATGAAACAATCGGAGCAATCACTTTTTTATATTCTTCAATATCTAAATTATGCGAACTGGTGATTATGCCGTCGACTTGATTAGCATTTAACATTTTGATATATTCGATTTCTTTCTCTGGTATTTTTTCACAGTTACATAAAATAGTTTTGTATCCTTTTTTAAAAAGCTCTTTTTCTATTTTTTCCGTCAATTCCCCAAAAAAAGGATTTTTAACAGATGGAAATATAATACCGATAAATTGTGATTTTTTTCCTTGTAAAGAACGAGCCAAACTATTCGGCTGGTAATTGAGTTCCTCCATTGCCTTATGTACTTTATCAATTGTTTTTTGGCTAAGATAGCCATAATTATTGATTACACGTGAGACAGTTGTTGGGCTTACACCAGCTAAAGCTGCAACATCAGTTAATTTTTTATTCGCCATACAATCCTCCAATATTTATTTTCAAAAAAGACATAATAATATAATACATTGTTTACGCTTACATGTCAAACGTATAACATTTTTAATCCTTATAATAAGGAAGATTTTAAATATAAAATGTGAATATCAATTTTTTTATGTCAAACGTTTGACATATTCGGAAAAAAGCGTATACTTAACTTCGGAAAGGCTTTCAAAAAAATACTAGGAGGAACAAGGATGTTGAACAAATTTAGTGTAGTTTCCCCAATAAAAGGAAAACGTATTTGTTTAGATGAAGTGAAAGATGATTTATTCAGAAGCTCGGTAATGGGACCTACGGTGGCAATCGATGCGCAAGATTGTATGTTGTATGCACCGGAAGATGCTGTAATGAGTGTTGTATTTGATACGGCTCATGCATATGGATTAAAGTTTAAAAATGGTGTAGAAATGTTAGTTCATATCGGAATTAATACAGTTGAATTAAATGGTGAAGGCTTTGAAGCTTTTGTAAAACAAGGAGATTCCGTCAAAAAGGGAACGTTATTAGCAAAATTTGATAAAGAATTGATTGCATCAAAGGGAATAGATCCTACGGTTATGGTAGTGATTACCAATGCAGCACAGTTTGAAAATGTAGTTGTGAAAGATGCGGATCTTATCGATTTACATACAGCTGTATTTGAAGTGATCGAAGGGGAAGTTAAAGAAAAGAAAGGAAATAAAAAAATGAATAAGAATGAACAATTAGCAAAGGATATTCTTGCTTGTGTTGGCGGATATGAAAATATCAATAAAGTAACACATTGTTCTACTCGCTTACGATTTAATTTAAAAGATGAAACAATTGTTAAGGAAGCGGAGCTAAAAAAACTGAATGTATTAAAAGTTATTCAGGCAGGCGGGCAGTATCAGGTTGTCATTGGACCTGAAGTTTCAAATGTATTTAAATATATCGGATTTAATGATAATGGTACATCTGGTAGTGAAACAAAGGAAAAAGTTTCTCCTGTAAATAAGGTGTTTGATATAATTTCAGGAAGTTTCTCTCCGCTGATTCCTGTATTCTGCGGAGCCGGTTTGATCAAAGCGCTATGTGCAGTGCTAACCATGCTGAACATTTTACAGACTACAGATAGTACGTATTTGATTTTATCTGCTGCAGGAAACTCTGTGTTTTATTTCTTACCTATTCTTTTAGGTGTTTCAATCGCTAAGAAGCTAAATTTGAATCCTTATGTTGCAGCAGCTATCGGCGCAGCTTTGATGGAACCTAATTTTACGGGTCTTGCTTCAGCTGAAGGTGCAGTTACATTTGCAGGTATTCCTGTCATGGTAAGTGATTATTCATCTTCTGTATTGCCTATTTTTGGCGCTGTTATAATGTTGTATGTCGTAGAAAACTTGTTAAAGAAATATCTTCCTGCTGATGTTCATATTATCTTTGTGCCATTCTTATCTTTATTGATTGTAGTACCATTGACCATATTGATTTTTGGACCGTTTGGAATTTATTTAGGAAATGCACTAGCAGCATTTATCAGCTTTATTATGGGAAAAAGTGCAATCTTAACTGGAGCAATCGTTGCAGGTATCTGGTTGTTTGTTGTTGTTCTCGGTTTACATTGGGCAATTATTCCGATCATGATCAACAATATGGCTTTAAATGGTTCTGATCCTTTAATGGGTGTTTTACAAGGTGCTAGCTGGGTTGTTTGTGGAATTGCAATAGGTACATTTCTAAAGACGAAAGATACACGTTTAAAAGAAGTTGCAATCAGTGGTTTTATTCCGGCATTTTTATCCGGTATTTCTGAACCGATTTTATATGGTATCTTATTCAGATATAAAAGAACATTAGTAATCAGTGTTATTTCTATGGCTGTTTGTGGTGCCTTAGGTGGCATGATCGGAGTTGCCGCAACCCAACTTGCAGGCGGTATCTTTACAATTTTCACATATATCCCAATAATTAACTATATTATTGTAATTTTAGTAGCTATTATTCTACCGGCTGTCTTGATTATGATTTTCGGATTAGGTGAAGAGGGTGAATAATTGTGAAATCACTCATCTTTCAGATGGGTGTTTCACAATTTAGAAAGAAGGAAGAAAAGTGGAATTTACATATATAAAAACAAATATCAATCCGAATTTACCATGCCATATGGAAGGATATAATGATCGAATTGCGAACAACATTCACGATAATTTATATTTAAATACCTTTGCTTTTAAAGGAAAACATACATGCATCTTTCATGTGTTTGATGTAATTATGATTCCTAAGGATTTTGCAGAACGAATAAAAGATGAAATAAGCAGTCGATTTCACATTGAGCGTGAATATATTATTATAAGTGCAATACATACACATTCGGCACCAAAGATTTCTACAAAACTATTTCCTGATATTTTACCAGATGAAAACTATTTAAAAGCATTAGTGCAAAAAGCAATTCAGAATACGCAAGATTGCCTTAATTCCTTGATTCATGGTGATGTGTACTTCGGCAGTGTTCAAGTAAATGGATTTTATTCAAATCGTAACGATAAGGATGCATATTTCAATAATCAGATCGATGTATTAAAATTCGTTGATGACAATAAAAATCCGGTATTTTCTGTTTGTACGATTGCATGTCATCCAACATTGATGCCTCAAGATTCAACAGAGATATCCGCTGATTTATTTGGATATATGCGAGAAGAGTTTTATCGGGTAAATGGTTATCCACTCGTAATTTGTACAGCAGAAGCAGGTGATGTGAGTACACGTTATACGAGAAAGGGACATGGAACTGCGGAGATTGAAAGAGTGGGAAATGCACTTGTTCAAAGAATTTCGAATATTGATCATTTCGAGCGAGTTTCTATGGAAGATATTTCATTGAGAATGTTAACTTATTCATTTCGATACGACCCCAAAGAAGATATATATATTCAAAAAAGTATGCAACAATTAAAGGATCTAATAGATGGAGCGGATAATCAAGATGTAAAAGCAGCGTATCTTGATATGGCTCGCAGTGTTGCATCAAGGTTCGAAAAAGATGAAATTTGCGTTGATTGTCATGCATCAATTATGGAAAGCAAAGATTTGCGTATGATTATTTTCCCTGGTGAAATATTTTCCGAATTAGGTCGTCGATTGAGAGCTATTGACACAAAGAAAACATTGATATTCGGCTATTGCAATGACTTTAAAGGATATGCAATCGACGATGAACATTATGGTTATAGTGCAGAAACATTTTTGACAGATTATCCATATCTGGAAGCGGATCGATTTATTGATAAAATTGTGGAGATGGCGAAGAATGAAATTTATTAGGAAAGAATTTGAAAATGATCAAACTGCTTATGTGGATGCCTATATCTTAGATGGTGAAATATCTTATCAAATTACGCGACAAAGACCGGCTTTGATCATTTGTCCGGGTGGTGGATATTTAATGAGAGCAACAAAGGAGAAGGAAGCTGTTGCGATGGAATTTCTTTCAAAGGGGTATCATTGCTTTGTATTAAATTATACAACATATTTTAATGAAAGAATGACGAGTCTTGATCGGATACCTCCTGTCAATCCAAATGGTTATTTTCCAAATCAAATTCTTGAATTGATGGAAACCATGCATTGGATACATACCAATGCAAAGGAGTGGAATATTGATAATAAAAATATCTTTGTATCTGGTTTTTCTGCCGGTGGGCATTTAGCTGCGTTTTTATCAAACCATTGGAATGATTCAACATATACAAAATTATTACCGTTTTCAGTTAAGGAAAATGAATTAAGACCTAGGGGTGTAATTCTTGGATATCCAATGTTATGTACAGATACTGTAGATTACCTGCAAAAGCATTGCGGAGATGATGAGCTGATAAAACATCAAAGCGAATATATTAGTGATTGTTTGTATCAAAACAAACAACCTTCCTTTGAAATGTTAAAAAAACTTGATAACCTTGAAGCAATTAATGAAAATACAACACCAACGTTTATTTGGACAACAAGAGAAGATGCCATTGTAGATCCGAAAAACGCCTTAACATATATTCATCGGCTAATGGAATTGAATATCGATTGTGAATTGCATATGTATTCGCATGGTCCTCATGGCTTAGCTTTAGCAACTAAGGAGTATGCAAAAAATAAAAATGAAATTGATGAAAATATTCACTCTTGGGTTCACTTGGCTCAAGAATGGATGGATAGACAAACATTGAAGGGGTAGATATGGGTGTATATGTCCGTGCAGATGATTTTGGATATTGTCAAGGTGTAAATCGTGGGATTGTTCAAGCAATCAATCAAGGTGTTATCAATAATGTCGGTATGATGGTGAATATGCCTTATGCCAACCAAGCTTTTAAACTTATTAAGAATAAAGATATTTGTCTTGGTTTACATGCGAATATCAGTGTTGGAAAACCTATCCGCAAGGCAGATGAAATTCCAAGCCTAGTGAATAACGGTTACTTTAAAGCATCAAAAATATATCGAAATGCAATAGAAGATTTTGTAAGCTTAGATCAAGCAATTCTTGAGATACAGGCACAAGTGGATATGTTTGTTTCCTTATCCGCCCAAAAACCTAAATACATAGATTTTCATGCAGTATGTAGTCAAAATTTTATTCACGCATGCCGGATAGTTGCCAAAAAAAATAAGATTCCCTTTATCGGAATGGACGAAAAGAATATGGAAGTTGTTGTATCACAGCAGGAAACGGATATCCGTTGTTTATCCGAATTTGATACTTTTATCAAAAAGAGTAAAAAGGAAGATATCTTAATCGTATATCATCCGGGATATGTAGATGAAGACTTGATTGCGACTTCTTCTTTAACTAACAAAAGAGAATGTGATGTTTCGTTTTTAACAAGCGAAATATTAAAAAAGTATATAGAACAAGAAAAAATCAACTTGTTAAAAATCGAAAATTTAAAGATAAGGGAGGATTCATGAATAATCGATTAAAATATCATTTAATGCCAAGAGTCGGCTGGATGAACGACCCTAATGGGCTATCGTATTTTGATGGAAAATATCATATATTCTATCAGCAAGATGAAAAAGATATCTATGGGCGTATGCATCGTCATTGGGGTCATTATACGACAAAAGATTTTCATTCGTATACAAAAGAAACGGATGCAATTTATGGGGATACGAAAAGGGATAAAAATGGTGCTTATTCCGGAAGTGCAATTGAAAAGGATGGTACTCTATACTTGTTTTATACGGGAAATGTCCGTCATGAGGGCAATTATGATTACATTCATGCAGGAAGGGAGCATAATGTATTACGTGTAGAATCGAAAGATGGGATTCATTTTTCTAATAAACAATGTTTGATGTTAAATAAGGACTATCCTGAGGATTGTACATGTCATGTCCGAGATCCGAAAGTGTATCAGGAAAATGGAAGTTATTATATGTTACTTGGGGCTAGATTAAACGATGATACGGGCTGTGTTTTGCGCTTCAAATCAAAGGATTTGGAAAACTGGCAGTATGATACACGTTATGTTCCGACGCAGACCAATGGATATATGATGGAATGTCCTAATATTTTATATTTAAATGATCAAACATTTATCATGGCTTCACCGCAAGGGTTAAAACAAGATGGTTACCGTTATGAGAATGTATATGATAACGGATATTATGAATTGAATGGTACAAAATTAGATAATTATAAAACTTTGGATCATGGATTTGATTTTTACGCGGCACAAACTTTTAGTGGTAGCAATCGTTCTATTTTAATTGCATGGATGGGGATGCCGGATGCGGAGTATCAAACTCCAACAGAGTCCGAAAATTGGATGCATGCCTTGACATTACCTAGAGAATTGTCGTTTAATGGTTGTATAAGACAATACCCAATTCAGGAAATTCTTGATTTACGTGAGCATGAGGAAAAGTATGGCAATGATTTTAAAACGACTAAATTTTCATCAATGGATATGGACATTCATGATGAATTTGAACTGAGAATGAATGATATGGTACTTTCTTATAGGGAAAAGCTATTAACGCTTGATCTTTCTAAATGTGGCTGCGGGCGTATAAAAAGGCATATCGAAGGGATTGATATTTCAAATATATCGATTTTTATTGATATTTCCAGTATTGAAATTTTTGTCAATAAAGGAGAATATGTAATGACTTCCCGCTATTTTGATAATCACAATGATATGTGTGTAAAATTTGATGGAATCGAAGAAATTGTTGCCTATAAAATGAAAGGATTTGAAATTAAATAATGAAAAAATTATTAGCAATCGGGGAAGCATTGATCGATATGATTCCTAGTAATATAGGAACGATTAAAGATGTAGTTTCTTTTTGTCCGAAAGTTGGAGGAGCACCCTTAAATGTATGCGGCGCTTATACAAAACTAGGCGGAGTCTCCAATATGATCACAATGCTCGGGAATGATCCGTTTGGAGATAAAATTATAAATGAATTAAAGTCTTTTCATATTTGTACAGATACCATTTTAAGAACTGATAAGGCAAATACCTCATTGGCATTTGTTGCTTTAGATGAGAATGCAAACCGAGAGTTTTCTTTTTATCGTAAGATGGGAGCGGATATGCTGCTTGATAAAAAAGATATAAAGAAAGAATGGTTTGATGATGCATATGCCTTACATTTTTGTAGTGTATCATTGGGAGAATTTCCTATGAAAGAGGCACATGATCAGGCAATTGCATTTGCGAAACAAAACAATATATTTGTTTCTTTTGATCCCAATGTCCGTCTTCCACTATTTGATGATCATAATTATTTGAAGAATGTTATCAATGAGTATTTAAGTAAAGCAGATATTGTAAAAATCAGTGATGAAGAAGTCAAATTTATTACAGGCTATGAAACGATTGAAGAAGCATTAGAATACTTATTCAGTAAAGGAATCAAGCTTGTCATTTATACAGCAGGTAGTGATGGAGCAAGTGCTTTTACAAAAAATATACAGGCAAAAACAAATGGAATGAAAGTTCAAGCTAAAGATACTACGGGAGCTGGAGATGGCTTTATCGGTTCTTTCTTGTTTCAATTAGCAAGTGATGAAATTGATGATTTAGAGGCTTTAACAGAGCGGCAATTAGAAAAATATCTTACTTTTTCAAATAAATTTTGTAGTATAAGTGTAACAAAAGAAGGAGCAATTGCCTCATATCCAACCTTAAGTGAGTGTTAAAATACTATGGAAAACGTGTTTTGATACTATTAAAAACGAATGATTTAGTATCAACAAACAGCATGAAATGAAAGAGATGGATAGAGGGAGGTACGGTACATGATACTTTTGGCAAGCGGCCGCTGTGATATTGTGGCCTTTTACAGCAAGTGGTTGTTACGACGCATCGAAGAAGGCTTTGTTGATGTAAGAAATCCATACGATCCACATCGGCTATCACGTATTTATTTGAATGAACAAAGTATCGATGTACTTGCATTTTGTACAAAGAATCCTCTACCCATTCTCCCACATATCAAACAAATTCCCTTCCCCATGCTGTTTCATGTTACCTTAACGCCTTATCATAAGAAAATCGAACACTTGCCAAGTAAAAAAGAAATCTTAAAAGCGATTCAATTTCTAGCCAAACAAATAGGAAAAGAACATGTCGTTGTTCGCTACGATCCTATTTTTTTAAGTGATATCTATACTTTAGAGTATCATAAAAAAGCATTCCAACGTCTTTGTGAACAGCTTGATGGCTATGTATCTACGATTATCATTTCCTTTGTGGACATCTATAAAAATACAAAGGAGAATATCGCAAAAATGAACCTGCAAACGATGCGACCAAGCGATATGCTGGCGATAGGGAAAAGTTTTGGCGAGCTTGCGAAAAAGCATCATCTTCATGTTCAAACCTGTGCGGAAGAAATTGATTTATCTATGTACGGAATAACACAAGGGGCATGCTTTGAGCGTAAACAGCTGGAAGTTATTGCAGGACATTCCTTATCTCATATATCCGATAAAGGTGTACGCTCTGTGTGTGATTGCTTGGCTACGGTAGATATCGGCGATTATAATTGTTGTGCACATGATTGCTTGTACTGTTATGCGAATTATGACAGGAAAGCTATTTTCCAACGAATGAAGTGTCATGACCCAAACAGTACTGTTTTAATTGGCAGAATTGAAGATGGAGATCGTATTCATGAGCGTAAGGAGGCAGGTGTAAAACAGATTTCATTGTTATAACGACATATAAATTTAATGGATTAAGATGTATTGGATTACTTTTATAATGAGTACGATTGCATCGGGAGGAATATAATGAAGGAATGGGATAAAGCACAGGCGGGCTGTTTATATAATGCCAACAACGATAGAGAAATTATAGAAAGCAGAATGAAATGTGCTGATTTATGCTATGAATTTAATCAATGCAAACCATCAGATACAGAAAAACAAATTGAAACTATTAAAAAAATAATCGGCTGTGTTAGAGGAAGCTTTGTAATCACTGCCCCCTTTTATTGTGATTACGGAAGTAATATAACGATTGGAGATAATTTCTATGCAAATCATAATTGTACGATATTAGACGGAGCTAAAGTTACCTTTGGTAATAATGTATTTATCGCACCCAATGTTGTTTTTACAACAGCAGGGCATGCTATTGATCGCGAACAAAGAGCAAAGGGGTTGGAAATAGCACTTCCGATTAGCATTGGTGATGATGTATGGATCGGTGCCAATGTATCGGTTTTACCGGGAGTTTCTATTGGAAGCGATACAATCATCGGTGCCGGAAGTGTTGTTAATAAAGGTATACCTGATGGAGTAATTGCGGCAGGAGTTCCTTGCAAGGTGATTCGAAAAATAACAAAGGAGGATAGGCAAAAATATTCAGAATATATAGAGATGTAGTAAAATCTCAGTTATCTCTATGTTTGTAATGGGAATCATACCCTGGTTTTTCTAATATAGGAACCTTCGATATTAAATAGTTTTTGTATTTGCAGTGCTATACTATATACATTGAACAAACGATGCAGTAGTACATATAAAATACATAAGTTAGGGACCTTGTAAAAATAATTGATTTCACACCCCGGTCCTTTAGCAAGACCGGTTTTTTCATGTAAAAATTACCTTTTGCTATTGTAATACACAAAGAGAAAGAGTAAAATCTCATCTTTGACAGCTAGAGAAAAAAAACCTCAAGAAAAAGCTTTAAATAAGCCTTTTTTGAGGTTTTTTGTTTATGTAGCTAACTATCGTAATATCTTGCTTTCTTTGATGATGCTTCTCATTTTTGATTTTTTTATTATTTCTGTATCTGTTCTAAATTCAAATAATTCGTGTAATTTATCTGTTAAATCGTTTCTCGTATACGTGGGGATATAACCATATTCATCTATCTTACATACATTCATATTCCTTAATGTATTGATAATGGTCCTAGTTGTATAATTTTTCTCTAACTTAATTTCTAGTAAACGATATATCATTAGAGAGACAAAACAAATGAGAAAGTGAGCTTTAATTCGATCTTCTCGTTGAAGATAAACGGGTCTAGCTTCAAATTCTGTTTTCATGATTTTAAAGCACTCTTCAATTTGCCATCTTTGTTTGTTTATTTTGATAATTTCTGAAATATCACCTTCTAAATCGGTTGTTACAGCGTAAAATCCATCATACATTTCTTCGTTTGAAATTACACTTTCATCAATTTCATAATATGTTTCAGTTGCTGCCTCTCCATGTTCTGTTGTAGCTGTTTTTTTAATAAATCTTCCAGGATCGTTTGGGTTTCTTTTTTCCTTTTTAAATTTAGAATTGTTAGAAATCATATTTTCTGCTCGTTTAATTTGTTCGTTGCGAATATTTCTTTGATATCTTTTATATTTTGGAGAATATGTAACAATTAATGTTTCACAAATACCATTTCTTTCAATAGGAACTTCTTTATAATAAATAGAACTTATGACTTCCTCATCTTGTTCATTTAAAGTAGTTAAATCTATGAATTTCGTACTTCCTATTTTTCTATATTGTGTAGGTTTTAATGCTATATCTCTATCCTCTTTGTTTAATTTTTTTAAGGATTGAGTAATTACATAATGACGACCGTTTGTATTATTGAATTTTTTATTCCTTTTTGATGCTAATCCAGAATCCGAACAGTAAATAAATTCCGAACATTCGAAGTCGGATATAATTTTTCTTTCTAATGGTTTTAAAGAGAGTTGTTCATTTTGATTTCCCGGATATATATCAAAAGATAAAGGGATACCATCCGCATCCATGAATAACCCCATGCCAATAATAGGATTTGGTCTATGTTCTTTACTTTTTCCGTATTTTCTTAGTTCATCTGCTTCTTCGATTTCAAAAAAATAATTTGTACAGTCATAGTAAAGTATTTTAGTATTGCGATTATGAATAAAGTGACTATTTTTATATAGTTCAGCTTGGATAAAGTCAGATTCAACAGATAATGTGCTTAACGCTCTATAAACATCGTGAAGCTCATATTTTGGTTGTTCTAATAAATTTTCCGCAAATTCAAAAGAGGATTTCTTACTGGAAGGGGACAAAATTCGAGCGTAAATTAAATCTTGAAGAATGGATTGAAGATTATATTCGTAATTATGTCTTGTTTTTATATTTCGACAAATATTATCGAAACGAAGACTTTTACAAATAGATTGTAGAAATAAATATCCGCAATTAAATGATCTTTGCTCATTAGAATTGATTAAACGATTCGGATGAAAATCAACGGATACATTCTCACTTTCTAATTTGTGCTTTTCAGTTTCAATCCTAGCTTGTTCTTTTGCCCAAGCCATAACACCATCTCGATCTGTGTTTAATTTTTCAGAAAGTTCCTTGAGTGTACCAAGTTTTTTAAAAACTTTTGAGGTATTTTTTCCATTTTTTCCTATGTATGCATAATTGATGTAAAAAGATTCAGAATTTTTTGATTTGCTAGTTGTAACACGCATATATCATCACCTGTATATATTACGATAGTTATAAACGGGGAAATTGACAAAAAAAGCACAAAAAAAACATTATATAAAAGGCTTTTCTATACTTTGTGTTAATTATATGCTGTTAAACTCCCGATAAGTTAGGGACCTTGTAAAAATAATTGATTTCACACCCCGGTCCTTTAGCAAGACCGGTTTTTTCATGTAAAAATTACCTTTTGCTATTGTAATACACAAAGAGAAAGAGTAAAATAAGATTGTATTGGCGATTACTTGTATATATTTCGTAATAAGGTCGAAAAGTCTCTAGCCTCTTGCCATAAATGAGAGGGCTACAAGTGAACGGTTATGCTTTTTATATCGAATAACAGATGTAAAGGCGTACTTGTTTGCTTGAAAACAGGTACGCCTTTATATTTATTATAGGAGGTCTTACTTATGGTCTTAAGAAGATACGCTATATTAAATAAAAAAAGGAATGTTTTTTCATGTGCATATTAACGGGATTAATATGTACTTTTTTATTTGTAAGGAGGAGAACACATGTCAAACAAACCGCTCGTTTCAATTCTAATGGGGAGTCGTTCCGATTTGCCAACTATGGAAAACTGTTTTGCACAGTTAAAGGAATTTGATATTCCATTTGAAGCTCATGCCTTGTCAGCCCATCGAACACCGAATGAGGTCATTAAGCTGGCAGAAGAAGCAAAGGATCGTGGCATTAAGGTCATTATTGCCGCTGCCGGTGGTGCGGCTCATCTTGGCGGAGTTATCGCCTCAAGCACAACGCTTCCGGTTATTGGTGTTCCTATTCAAACCAGCGCGCTTGGTGGTATGGATTCTTTGTTATCAACAGTACAAATGCCGGGAGGAATTCCTGTCGCAACGGTTGCTATCGGAAAAGCCGGTGCTAAAAATGCCGCTATTTTGGCAGTCCAGATGCTTGCGCTTAGCGATGAAGCATTAGCAAAAAAATTAGAAGCTTTTAAACAGGCGATGGCGGATAAAGTAATTGCCGATTCCGTAATTGAAGTGGAATAGAAAGGACATTGTATGAATTTTCGCGTATTTGTTAAAAAGAAGGAAGCATATCGTGTAGAAGCCGATTCTTTGTTTCATGAATTGAAAACAAACCTTAACCTGCAAGGTCTAAAGGACGTAGAGCTTTATAACGTATATGACGTATTTCATGGTGATGAGCATGATAAAGAGCTGTTATGCGCCCATGTGTTATCAGAAAAAGTAACCGATGAGGTATATGATGAAATCGACTTAAGCAATCAGACATACGTTGCCTATGAATGCTTACCGGGACAGTATGATCAGCGTGCCGACAGTGCTCAGCAATGCTTGATGCTGTTAAATAACAAGCAAGACGTTGTTATCAAAAGCGGCCGTATCGTTGTATTGCATGGCAGCGTAAGTGAGGAAGAAGTAAATCGCATCAAGAAATATATGATCAATCCGGTAGAAAACAGAGAAAAGGATTTAGCTGTTTTAGCTTATGAAGAAGATGTAGAAATCGAACCGGTACCTGTACTTCATGGCTTCTGTGAATTAAGTGAGGAAGGCTTGGAGGATTTGCGTAAGGAACAAGGCTTAGCCATGACACTTGCGGATCTAAAGCATATTCAAGCATACTTCAAGGAAGAAGAACAACGTGATTTGACCTTGACGGAGCTAAAGGTATTGGATACCTATTGGTCCGACCACTGTCGTCATACAACCTTTGAAACGGTTTTACAAAATATCAAATTTGATGCCGGAAGCTTACAGGACTCTATGCAAAAGGCATACGAATTGTATTTGAAATTAAGAGAAGAGGTACATGGCGGTAAGAAGGTCATGACACTTATGGACATGGCAACCATTGCCGGAAAATACTTACGTAAGCAGGGCAAGCTTGATGATATGGAAATCAGTGATGAAATCAATGCCTGCTCGATTGAAATCAGTGTTGATGTCGATGGTAAGGAAGAACCATGGCTATTGATGTTCAAAAACGAAACACATAATCACCCAACGGAAATCGAACCATTTGGTGGAGCAAGTACCTGTATCGGTGGGGCAATTCGAGATCCTTTATCAGGAAGAAGCTATGTGTATCAGGCAATGCGTATCAGCGGTGCCGGAGACATTACCAAAGATATTGCCGATACCTTACCAAACAAACTTCCGCAATCACGTATTTCCAAAGGTGCTGCGGCAGGCTATTCCTCTTATGGAAATCAGATCGGACTTGCGACTACCTATGTAAAAGAAATCTTCCATGACGGTTATGTCGCAAAACGTATGGAAGTCGGTGCGGTTGTCGGTGCTGCACCAAAAGAAAATGTTGTACGTAAATCACCGGAAACCGGAGATATCGTTGTATTGATCGGAGGAGCTACCGGACGTGATGGTGTCGGAGGAGCTACCGGATCAAGTAAGGAACATAACGATACTTCTTTAACAAAATGTTCAAGTGAGGTACAAAAAGGAAATGCACCGATCGAACGAAAATTACAACGTCTATTCCGCAATCCGAAAGCAACTCGCTTGATTAAGAAAGCCAATGACTTCGGTGCTGGAGGCGTAAGTGTGGCAGTTGGTGAAATTGCCGATGGATTGTTGATTGATTTGGATAAGGTTCCGGTAAAATACAGCGGCTTATCCGGTACAGAATTAGCAATCAGTGAATCACAAGAGCGTATGGCGGTTTTGATTGAAAAAGATGCTTTTGAAGAATTCCGTCAGTTAGCATACGAAGAAAACCTAGATAGCTGTATCGTAGCGGAAGTAACAGAAGAAAAGCGCTTGGTTATGACCTTCCATGGAGAAGAAATCGTTAATATTTCACGTGCTTTCTTAGATACCAACGGGGTCCGTGGTTTACAAGATGTTATCATGAAGGAAGGATTGACTTCCACAGATCCATTCCACAGCAAGGTAACAAGCATGGAAGAAAACCTTCAACAGCCAAATGTCGCATGTCAGATCGGATTGGCAGAAATGTTTGATGCTTCCATCGGAAAATCAACGGTATTGATGCCGTTTGGCGGAAAGTATCAGTTAAGTGAAACCGAAGGCTCTGTGCAGAAGCTTCCGGTATTCGGCTTTACAAATACATGCAGCATCATGACGCATGGGTATCACCCTGAGTTATCTCAATATTCACCATATTTAGGAGCTTCCTATTCCGTAGTCGAAGCACTTGCCAGAGTAGCGGCACTTGGTGGTAACTATGCAACTTGTCGTTTGACAAATCAAGAATACTTCGAACGTCTGCATAATGATCCTGAAAAATGGGGAAAACCAATGCAGGCATTGCTTGGTTTGATCGAAGCGGAATTGGCATTCGAAACTCCTGCTATCGGCGGTAAGGATTCCATGAGCGGTACATTCAATGATATTACCGTACCACCTACACTGATTACCTTTGCGGTAACTACGGAAAAAACACAAAATATTATTTCCAGTGAATTTAAAAAAGCCGGCAGTCGTATTTATTTGTTGAAGCATACACCAAAGGAAAATATGACACCGAATTATGAACAGCTGAAAGAAAACTTTGCGAAAATGTATCAGCTTGCTTGTGAACATAAAATTCTAAGTGCCAGTACGGTGAAGTTTGGCGGTATCAGTGAGGCATTGTGTAAGGCAGCCTTCGGTAATAAGCTTGGTGTTGATGTTCATACAAGCGAACCGCTTTATGATTTATCTTTAGGAAGTATCCTTGTGGAAAGTGAAACGGAAATCCAAGATGCGGCATTTGTGGAAATCGGTCGTGTAAGTGATGATGGTGTATTAAGCATCAATGACGAAAAGCTGAGCGTAGAAGAAGCTATCAAACTTTGGCGCAAGCGTTATGAAGGTTTATACCCAATGCATGTAAACGAAGATAAACAAGCGATTGAAACTCCGCTTTATGAAGCACCAACTGCTTTAAAGGCAAGTAAAACATACGATAAGCCAAAGGTTATCATTCCGGTATTCCCGGGGCAAAACTGTGAATACGACACAAAGCAACAATTCGAACGTGCCGGTGCTGAAGTGGAAATCTATGTATTTAACAACTTGAATGTTGAAAGCATTGAACGTTCCTTAAAGGAATTGAGCGAAAAGATTGCAAGTGCACAGATCCTAATGGTTGTTGGAGGTTTCTCCAGTGGTGATGAGCCAGATGGCAGCGGTAAGTTTATTGCTAATGTTTTAAGCAATGAATTGGTAAATGCAGCGGTTCAGACCTTACTTGCTAATGATGGCTTGATCTTAGGTATCTGTAATGGATTCCAAGCCTTGATTAAATCCGGTCTATTACCGTATGGCGATATTAAGCAGTTAAATGAAAATTCACCAACCTTATTTAGAAACGATATTAACCGCCACGTATCCCACATTGCCCATACACGCATTGCATCAAATAAATCTCCATGGTTAGCAGGTTTTACGGCAGGAGAAACTCACAGCATTGCAATGAGCCATGGTGAAGGAAAATTTGTGGTAAGTGAAGAAGTCGCTAAGGAATTGTTTGCAAACGGTCAGGTTGCTACGCAGTACGTTGATTTAGATGGCAATCCGACAATGAACGGCGAATACAATATCAACGGCTCCAGCTATGCAATCGAAGGTATTACTTCAGCTGATGGACGTATCTTCGGTAAGATGGGACATAGTGAGCGTTATGAAGATGGCTTATTCCAAAATATTGACGGAAATAAGTTACAAAATATTTTCCAAAATGGTGTCAATTACTTTAAAAAATAGAAAGAGGGAACTTCGATGAACGAATTAAGAGATGAATTTCTATCAAGAGAATTACATGAGGAATGCGGTATTTTCGGAATTTACAACAATTCCGATGCCGCAAGTCTTTCCTACTATGGTCTGCATGCCTTACAGCATCGTGGGCAAGAGGCAGCGGGAATCGCAGCCTGCGACACCGGTGGAGAAATCAACTGTTATAAAGGAAAAGGTCTTTTAGCAGAAGTCTTTAACAACGAAATCATTGCGACCTTACCGGGTCGTCATGCAATCGGACATGTGCGCTATTCTACCGCTGATGCCAATCAGATCGAAAACGTACAGCCAATCATGGTACGTTCTCATACCGCAAGCTTTGCGGTTGCGCATAACGGACAGATCGTTAATGCTCCGGAATTGCGTCATGAGTTGGAAAAACGCGGAAGCATCTTCCAAGGTGTCAGTGATTCCGAATTATTGGCACACATGATTCAGGTAGAGGAAGGAAGCTTTGAAGAATGTATCGTCAAAGCATGCCGTCGTTTTGAAGGTGCGTTTGCCTTTGTCATTTTAACAAACAAAGCCATTTATGCCGTACGTGATAAAAACGGTTTGCGTCCGGTATCCATTGCGAAACTGCCGGAGGGCGGATATTGCGTAAGCAGCGAAACCTGTGCGTATGATATTGTTGCCGGTGAATATGTACGTGATTTAAAAGCCGGAGAAATCGTTAAAATTGATGATGAGGGAATTCATAGCTATCAATATACCGATGATACACAATATAAGATGTGTGCGATGGAATATATTTACTTTGCCCGTCCGGATTCTACGATTGATGGCATCAATGTACATACTGCACGTCGTTTATCCGGTCGTGCCCTTGCGAAGCGTGAAGATACGGAAGCTGATATTGTCATAGGTGTTCCGGATTCCTCAACTTCCGCAGCTATCGGTTTTGCGGAAGAAATCGGACTTCCATATGAAATCGGATTGATCAAAAATCGTTACGTGGGAAGAACTTTCATTCAGCCAACCCAGAAGCAGCGTGAACGTGGTGTGCGTATGAAGCTGTCTGCGGTATCCTCTATCGTAAAGGGAAAACGTGTCTTTATGATTGATGATTCCATTGTACGTGGAACAACCAGCAAGCGTATCGTACAGCTTTTGAAGGAAGCGGGAGCTACGGAGGTGCATGTGCGTATTTGCAGTGCTCCGCTGATCAGCCCATGCTTTTATGGGGTAGATACATCTACCTATGATGAATTGATTAGTGCCCGTTTAACGCATGATGAATTGTGCGAATTCATCGGTGCGGATTCTTTACGCTTCATGGAAGTCGATGAAATGGGCGAATCTTTCGGTACCAAAAATTTATGTACCGCATGTTTTGATGGACAGTATTGTACAAAGCTGTTCAGTTATGGGGAAATCCTAGAAAGTGAGAAAAACAAATGAGTGAAAAATATAGAGAAGCCGGAGTAAACCTTGAAGCCGGTTATGAGTCTGTTCGTCTGATCAAGGATCATGTAGCACGTACAAAGGTAGTAGGTGCAATGGATTCCATCGGTGCTTTTGGCGGTATGTTTGATCTATCGTTATTAAAGATGGAAGAGCCTGTACTTGTTAGTGGTACAGATGGTGTCGGTACCAAATTGATGATTGCCTTTGAAATGGACAAACATGATACGGTTGGAATTGATGCAGTTGCAATGTGTGTAAACGATGTATTGGTTCAAGGTGCAGCACCGATCTTCTTCTTAGATTATTTAGCAGTTGGGAAAAACGAACCACAGAAAATCGAGCAGCTGGTAAAAGGTGTTGCGGACGGCTGTGTACAGGCAGAGTGTGCTTTGATTGGCGGTGAAACAGCAGAAATGCCGGATATGTATAATGTTAAGCACTATGATATCGCAGGCTTCTGTGTCGGTGCTGTGGATAAGAAAAACCTATTGGACGGTTCTAAAATCGAAGCTGGTAATGTCTTAATCGGATTGCCAAGCTCCGGTGTGCATTCCAATGGCTTCTCTTTGGTACGTAAGGTTTTATTAAAGGACGCTAAGTTGGATTTGCATAAGGCTTATGATGATTTGAACGGTGAGCTTTTAGGAAATGTGCTATTAACTCCGACACGTATTTATGTAAAAGCAATCAAACATTTACTAGGAAAAGTAGATATCAAAGGCATGAGTCATATTACCGGTGGCGGTTTCTATGAAAATGTACCACGTATGTTAAAAGAGGGACAAGGCGTAAGCATTGATCTTACAACCTATCCACGCAAACCGATCTTTGACTTTATTGCGAAAACCGGAGATATTCCAATGAAAGAAATGTGTAATGTTTTCAATATGGGAATCGGCTTCATCATGGCAGTGGATAAAAACGATGTTGAAAAGGTACAATCCTTATTGTCAGAAATCGGTGAAGAAAGCTATGTAATCGGCGAAGTTACAAATAGTGGAAGCGTGGATTTAACATGGTAAATATTGCCATCTTTGCGAGTGGAAACGGCTCTAATTTTGAAAATCTAATCAATGCAATCAATGATAAGCAAATTGATAATGCACAGTGTAAGGTATTGATTGTCGATAAAGAAAATGCGTATGCCTGCAAGCGCGCAGAGCGCTTGCACATTCCCTTTGTTTATGTAAATCCGAAGGAATATGCCAATAAGGCAGAATATGAAAGTGAGATTTTACGTATTTTAAAGGGATATGGAGTCGAGCTGATCGTACTTGCCGGCTATATGCGTTTTATCGGTGAGGTTTTATTAACGAATTATCCGAATCGTATCATCAACCTACACCCTGCCTATTTACCGAACTTTCCGGGTGCACATAGTATTCTCGATGCGTATGAAGCCCATGCCGAATTTACCGGTGTTACGGTACATTATGTAGATGAAGGTGTAGATACCGGAGAGATCATTCATCAAGAAAAGATCGTGATCGATCCATCATGGTCATTAGAGGTCTTGGAGGAGCATGTACATGCTTTGGAGTATCGTATGTTTCCAAAGGTTGTAAAGATTGTTTGCGATAGGATAGAAGAGGAGGCTACAAAATGAAAAGAGCTCTTGTAAGTGTATCAGACAAAACAAATCTAGTAGAATTTGTTTCCGAATTAGTAAAATTAGGCTATGAAATTATATCAACCGGAGGTACAAAGAAAGCATTAGAGGCAGCCGGAATTGAAACCATCGGGATTTCCGAGATTACCGGATTTCCGGAAATCATGGACGGACGTGTAAAAACCCTACACCCTAAGGTGCATGGTGCATTGCTGTGCGTACGAGATAATGAGGAACATGTAAAACAGTTAAAGGAATTAAACATTGATTATATCGATCTTGTTTGTGTGAATCTATATCCATTCAAACAAACCGTACAAAAACCAGGTGTAACGCATGAGGAAATCATTGAAAATATTGATATTGGTGGTCCTAGTATGCTGCGCAGTGCTTCTAAAAATTATAAGTTTATTCCGGTCGTGGTAGATCCTAACGATTATGAAAAGGTTATTGAAGAATTAAAGGCAAATGGCGAAACGACCTTGGAAACAAGAGAAAAGCTAGCTGCTAAAGTATTCCGTCATACTGCAAATTATGATGCGATGATTGCCAGCTATTTAACTGAAAAAACCGGTGAAAAATATCCGGAAAAGCTAACCATTACCTACGATAAAGTACAGGATTTACGCTATGGAGAAAATCCACATCAAAGTGCCGCTTTCTATAAGAATATGAATCCACAGTATTCTTTGGCAAATGCAAAACAGCTGCATGGAAAGGAATTATCCTACAACAATATCCAAGACGGCAATGCGGCAATTGAAATCTTAAAGGATTTTGAAGGTACATGTGCGGCAGTTGGTTTGAAGCACATGAATCCATGTGGTGTTGGTTTAGGTAAGACGATCGAAGAAGCATGGGATAAGGCTTATGAAGCAGATCCGGTTTCAATCTTCGGTGGTATTGTAGCTTTCAATGAGCCGGTAAATAAAGCCGTAGCGGAAAAACTAGCAAATATCTTCTTGGAAATCATTATTGCGCCTGCCTTTGATGAAGATGCTTTTGAAATCTTGTCAAAGAAAAAGAATATTCGTTTGATGCAGCTAGATACAACGCTGTCTGTAAATGCAAAATATAAGGTAACCAATGTCAATGATGGATTGTTAGTACAAGATGTAGATGATCATAAGCTAACCAAAGAAGATTTGCGTTGTGTAACAAATCGTAAGCCAACAGAAGAAGAATTGGAACAGCTGTTGTTTGCTTGGAATGTTGTAAAGCATGTAAAATCCAATGCCATCGTACTTGTTAAGGATAACATGACCATTGGTGTCGGTGCTGGACAAATGAATCGTGTCGGTGCTGCACGTATTGCGATTGAACAGGCACAGGAAAAAGCAAAAGGCTCTGTGATGGGATCTGATGCCTTCTTCCCAATGCCGGATACCGTAGAGGAAGCTGTAAAAGCAGGTGTTACGGCAATTATTCAACCGGGTGGTTCTATTAAGGATCAGTTGTCTATTGATGTATGCAATGAGTATGGTATTGCCATGGTTTATACCGGAGTACGTCATTTTAAACACTAATACTTGTGATGGATTGAGCTCTTGAAAGAGGGCTCTTTCTTTTTTATCCAACTAAGGCAGGTTTTGCAATAATCGAATTGTAAAGAGATGAATTATATGAAAAAAGCTATTCGAAAATTGTTGATAAAATATTAAAAGAAAACAATTCTATTTTAGTGCAGTATAAATTAAAAATAATAAATGATGTGTTAAAGAAACAAAAGAATTAATTATTTTTATGCAGAATAATGAAAATGAGAAAAAGAATATAGTAATGGAAAAAAACTTAAATATGTCTTTGAATGAAAAATAAGATTGATTGATGAATAGCAAGAAAGCCCATTTGTTTGAGATCAGATACGTTATCAAGTAGATTCCAGAGAAGAATTTAACAGGATCAGTTACACCGATAGAGGATAATACCTACTCTCATAGTGAATAGATAAAATTGTATCTATGGATATACAAATAATGACAGGAGATATCCCTTATCAATGAAAAGATGTTTTTTGTTGTATAGATGAGATTGTTAAAAGATTGGTGAATCAAAAAAATGAAATCTTTTAGAGAAAGAATCTTCTTTAATTTGAGGTAAAGAAGAAAATAGTAAAATTTAGTAGACGAAAAAAACACAAAATAATTTTAATAAAAACAATTTTAACAATTAAAGCATCATTTTTAAAGCACAAAATGTAAGCGATTTCTTTGAAATTGTAATAAATATAGTATAAAAGCAGACGAAAAAAAGATAAAAATTGCAGTTTTTGACATTCTAATAGTTCTAATTTATTATGAATTTGCCCGGGAGAAAGTATAGGAGAATACAAATATGAAAATAATGCTATGTTGTTCAGATGGAATGTCTACAAGTCTTTTAGTAGAGAAAATGAAAGTGGCTGCTCAAGAAAAGGGCATTGATGCTGAAATTTGGGCAGATTGTCTAGCATCTATTCCATCGTATGTAGAAAAAACACCTGATATTATTATGGTTGGCCCACAAATTAAATTCAAATTAAAATCAATTCAAGAAACATTTGCAAATACAACTTGTAAAGTGGTAGCGATTGACATGAGAGATTATGGCGCAATGCGAGGAGAAAATGTGCTAATTAGCGCATTGAAAGAATTAGGTATAGAATAATGAAAAGAAAACTACCTAAAGATTTTTTATGGGGCGCAGGGTCTGCAGCTTATCAAGTCGAAGGCGGTTGGAATGAAGGTGGTAAAGGTCTTTCCAATTGGGACGTGTTTGCAAGCTTACCAGGTAGAACATTTGAGGGAACAGATGGCAAAGTAGCGGCAGATCATTATCATCGTTATAAAGAAGATGTTTCTTTAATGAATGAAATTGGTTTAAAGAGCTATCGATTTTCAATATCATGGTCGCGAATTTATCCTAACGATATGGATCACATTAATCCAGAAGGAATTGCATTTTATAGTAATTTAATTGATGAATTGAAAAGTTATAATATTGAACCATTTGTAACTTTATTTCACTGGGATCTACCACAATATTTAGAAGAAAAAGGTGGTTGGGAAAGTGAAGAAGTTATATTTGCATTTGAGAAATACGCTAAAACATGCTTTGAAGCATTTGGAGATCGCGTTAATTACTGGACAACTTTTAATGAAACTTTAGAATTTATTATGTCTGGTTATTTGGTCGCTAATTTCCCACCAGAAGTAAGTGATCCCAAAAGGTTTATACAAGTAACACATAACGTACATGTTGCTCATGCACTTGCTGTAAGAGCATTTAGAAAAATACTTCCAAATGGGAAAATAGGTGTTGCGAATGTATTAGATCCAATGTATCCGGCAAGTGATTCAAAAGAAGATTTGGAAGCCTTTAAACTGGTAGAAGCCTGTTATACACATTGGTTCTATGATCCTATTATTTTAGGAGAATATCCAGAATGGCTATTAGATTTAGCACAAGAACGTTTTCAAGCACCCGTAATTCAAGATTGGCAAGCAAAATTGTTAAAAGAAGTATCCATAGACTTTGTAGGAGTGAATTTTTATCGACGTAAGCTTGCTGCAGCAAATACAGATGAAAGCAATTTTAAAATAAATACAACGGGAGTAAAAGGCAGCAGCAAGCCTTTTGGCTTCAAAGGTTATTTCAAATTTGTAAGTGATCCAAATGCTCGATATACGGATTGGGATTGGGAAATTTACCCAGAAGGCTTGTATATGGGAATGAAACGTTTAAAAGAGCGTTATGGTGATATTCCAATTTATGTTACAGAAAATGGACTTGGATCAAAGGACAAATTAGAAAATGGAAAAGTTCATGATAACTATCGCATTGAATATATTGATGAGCATATTGATGCTATTGCAAAGGCGATTAGTGAAGGAATCAATTGTAAAGGATATTTTGTATGGTCATTTACTGATTTATTAAGCTGGTTAAATGGATACCAAAAACAATATGGATTTGTATACATTGATAGAGATGATGATTTGAAACGATATAAAAAAGATTCATTTTATTGGTACCAAAATGTCATTAAAACAAATGGAGAAAAATAAAAATGAGGTGAGAAAATATGAAAATAAATGAAAAAATCACTAATATTTTAGAAGAAAAATTTATGCCGATAGCTTCTAAAATGGCAGATAATATTTATTTACAGTCTGTACGTGATGGTTTGGTTTTAGGAATGCCTTTCTTAATTATCGGTTCTATCTTTATGATAATAGCAGAGTTTCCAAGTGATGCGTATTTTAATTTTATGACAAGCATTTTTGGTGATGGTTGGGCTGATAAGGTGTTATATCCAACACGAGTGTCATTTGATGTATTAGCAATTTTCTCTTCACTTGGGATTGCATATCGTTTAGCTGAAAAGAAAGGAGTAGACCCAATTTCTGCAGCAGCTATATCGTTTGTTTCTTTCTTAATGTTATCCCCTAATAGTATTGATTTTATTAGTGAAGCAGGAAAAATTTTAGGCAGTGAAAGTGCAATTCCTTTGACCTACTTGGGTTCACAGGGCTTGTTTGTTGCAATTTTCATAGCAATTCTATCTACGATCGTTTATGAAAAGATAGTGAAAAAGGGAATTGTTATCAAAATGCCAGATGGTGTTCCACCAGCAGTATCAAAATCATTTGTATCTTTAGTTCCTGCCTTAGTTATGATGCTTCTTACTTGGTTGATTAAAATGGGCTTTGAAGCTACTCAATTCGGAACGATTCACGAGCTATTCCGAGTTGTTTTAGGAATTCCATTAGGATGGGTAGGTGGAAGCTTCCTAGGTTGTATTTTTATGGCATTTATGATTTCTCTATTATGGTGTGTTGGTTTACATGGTGCTGATATAGTAGGAGCTGTATTAAATCCAATTTGGTATGTATTCATGGATCAAAATAGATTAGCTTTTATGGCAGGAGAGTCTATTCCAAATGTTATGACACCACAGTTTGTGGATATATTTATTTCTATTGGAGGATCAGGTACAACGATTGTCTTAGCTTATCTATTGATGAGAAAGGCTCGTTCAGCACAATTAAAAGAAATTGGCAAGCTTTCAATGGCACCGGCGATATTTAATATCAATGAACCAATCATTTTTGGTACACCAATTGTAATGAATCCAATTATGATGGTACCATTTATTTTAGCACCTGTTACCGTAGCAGCAATTGCATATTTATCAATTTCATGGGGATGGGTTGCACCATTAGCGGGAATTCCGGTTACATGGACGGTGCCACCTATTATTGGTGGATACTTAGCAACAGGAGGACATATTTCTGGTGCTGTTCTGCAAATTGTGCAAATGGTAGTTGCAGGTTTGATTTATTTACCGTTCTTTAAGATGCTAGATAAAAAATATTTACAAGAGGAAGAAGGTACAAATTCTGATAAATAAATGATAATTTGATATACTTAACATAGAGGTGTTTGAAATGAAGAAAAAAATGTATAGTATACGTTCATATACGAAACGTGAAACTGTACTTATTCGCAAATTATTATCTTTATTAGGAGAAACGAAAGAAAGCTGTATCGTTATAAGCAAAAAAGAACTTGTGGCAATTCATGAAGATTATGAAAAATTTCTTATGAAATTTATGCAAAATGTGATTGTTATGAAGGATGAGCAAAATATTCAATATTTTCAGCTAATTGAACATATACGTTTCGAGAAAGATAACGTCTACTTCTATGTAAGTAATCAGTCATTATTATCAGAAAATACGTTTTTACTTAAAAATTATCTTTCACTTGAACATAAAGCTACAAAAGAAGTATTACAGTATCTATTGAATGCAGAGAATTATAAAGAAGTAGTTAAATTAGATACATTGAAAGATATGATAAATTGTGAAGGATTTTATACGCGATTTTATGATTTTGAAAAATATGTACTGCAAATGTTAAAACAGGATATTGATTCAAATACGGATTTTACTTTGCAATATCATAAAATAAAAGATGGAGTCTATGAAAATGCAAAGGTAATTGCAATTGAATTAAAGCTAGTTATGCATAATGTAGATTCACAATATCATATTCCTAAATTTATTTTAAAAACAAAATTTAGCTCTGCGTATAATTTACAAAATGAAATTTATAAATTCATGGAAGAAAAAGGAATACGATTATTTAATGAGTATTTCTTTAGTCCTAATCTATTTATGAAATTAAAATGCTTAAAGCCTGGAGAAGTTATTTCAATAAATGAATATATGAAAATTATATGTTCAAATGGAGGTTTTGTGCACGTTGAATTTTATTAGAGAGGTAAGTAATGACACATACAAAAGCTAATTTAATATTGGTGTTTGTTGCAATGGTATGGGGAGGAGGCTTTATAGCTACAAGCAAAGCTTTAGAAAGCTTCTCCCCTTTCTATACAATTATGATACGTTTTGGTATTGCAGGAATAGTATTAGGAATATTAAGTTATAAAGATCTTATTCAACTTAAGAAAAAAGAGGTAGGATTTGCAATTATAACAGGTGCTGCATTATTTGGTGCATTTGCTTTTCAAACAATAGGATTACAATATACAACAGCTTCAAAAAATGCTTTTTTAACAGCAGTGAATGTAGTATTTGTGCCCTATCTTATGTGGTTATGGTATCGAAAAAGACCAAGTAAAAAAACCTTTCTAACAAGTATTTTATGTTTTATTGGGGTTACTGCTTTAACATTAAATGGTGAAAGTATCAAATTAGGAATGGGAGAGGTATATTCTCTTCTTGGAGCTTTGTTTTTCGCAATTCATATTCTTTGTTTGGAAAGAGGTGCGGAAATTAAGTTAATGCCGTATACATGTATACAAATGAGTACAGCTGGATTTATAGGAGTATTTTTCGCTTTAACTTTAGAAAAAATTCCGATTGGAACAGATGTTTCTGACTGGTTTTCAATGCTATTTTTAATATTTTTCTCAACACTAATGGCCTATTTGCTTCAAACTTATGCACAAAAATTTACATCAGCTAATGAAGTATCAATGATACTATCATGCGAAGCAGTTTTTGCTAGTATTTTTTCGTTTATATTTTTAAATGAGCAATTCACTTTAAAAATGCTTTTAGGAATAGTGATGATTTTTTGCGCGATTATTATACAGAATTACAGAAAGGAAAATAAAAAATGAATGGATTGGAAGAAGTATGTTTTTCTATTATTTCAACAGTAGGTGCTGCACGCAGTTGTTTTGTAGAAGCTATTGATGCAATTCTTGAAAAAAATGAAGAAAAGTGCAAGAATCTTATGAAAGATGGAGAGGAAATGATGTTAGAAGGACATCGTGCACATGCGCAGTTAATCACACAAGAGGCATGTGGAAATAACGTGCAATGTACACTTTTATTACTCCACGCTGAAGATCAGCTTATGAGCTGTGAAACAATAAAGATTATTGCTGAAAAGTTTATATATATGTATCATTTAAATAATAACTAGAAAGACTGCAAAACAAACATTTTTGAATAACAAAATGAATTTTAATTAGATGTTTTTATTGGAGTAAAATCCATAAAAGCATCTTTTTTAATAGATTTGAAAGGAAATAAAATAATCAATTAAATATCATTATTAAAATAAAAATTTGATATAATTAAAATTAGTTTGGAAGTGATTTTATGTGGTTAGCCTTTGCATTTGGTTCGGCTTTGTTTGCGGGACTTACATCAATTTTGGCAAAAATCGGTATTCAGCATACCGATAGTAATGTCGCAACTGCAATTCGTACAGTTGTAGTGCTGATTTTTTCATGGCTTATGGCTGCTATATCGGGTTCTTTATCCGAGTTATCTGCCATACAACCGAAAACTTTAATCTTTTTGATATTATCCGGCTTATCAACAGGTGCGAGTTGGTTGTTTTATTTCAAAGCATTGCAAAAGGGAAACGTGAATAAGGTGGCAGCAGTCGATAAATCCGGTATTGTTTTAACGATTCTTTTATCTTTTATCTTTTTTCATGAAGAAATTACATTTGGTAAATTGATAGGCTTGGCAGGAATTACGCTTGGAACCTATTTGATGTTGGAGCCGAAAAAGGAAGTAAGCAAAACAGAGCATAGCTCGTGGTTTTTATATGCTGTTTTGTCTGTGATTTTCGCAAGCTTAACAACAATTTTAGGAAAGATCGGTATTCATGATATTGAAAGCAATCTAGGTACGGCAATTCGAACAAATGTTGTATTGGTGATGGCATGGATCGTTGTGTTTGTTACAAAGAAGCAGGATAGCATACATACGATTTCACGCAAGGAACTTTTCTTTTTAGGCTTATCCGGATTGGCAACGGGAGCTAGTTGGCTTTGTTATTATAAAGCCTTACAAGATGGACAGGCATCGCTTGTTGTACCGATTGATAAGCTAAGTATTTTGGTTACCGTTGCGTTTTCGGTTGTTGTGTTGCATGAGAAGTTATCCAAGAAGGCTGTTTTTGGTTTAGGTGTATTAACAATCGGAACACTGTTGATGTTGGTGTAATAAAAATCAACTACTTTCTATAGATATTATAAAAATATTGATTTGTAAGCGTTTTAGTGTATAATAAGCGATGAGCAGAATTTTTAATAATCTTATTGTTTTCATAAAGATGCTTAGAAGAAAGGAAAGTATATTTTTTAATATATATGGAGTTAAATTATGACACTTGAGAAATTTGATAATAGTGAATATATACAGGTAAGTGAGCTTTTGAACGTTTCTTCAAAAACATTTTTTGATGAAATTGTACGTTCGATCTTAGGAGATATACAGAGACAGACAAACCGTAAAATGCATGCAAGTCAATTGAAATCAGGACTAACCTATAAGAAGAAAATTTCAGGTAGATCTTCAAAAAATGCAGAGGTCATTATTAAAATTTTAGAATGTGTACCTTCGAAAATATATAGTGCTAGTTTTACGAGCGAAATCGACATTACAACTGTAACTTATGAAATTGAAGAAAAAGAAGAAAACAAAATATGTGTTACTTATACAGAGACATTTAAGCTTTTAAGTGGAAAGAAATTACGAAGCCAATCAAAACTACATAAAATGTATTTGCATAAAAAATCAGAAAAGAAAAGTAGGAAGCTATTAAAGCATATTGAAGAATATATTCTTATGAATCAAGATAAAGAATAAAATTATACGAAAGAGAAGGTAAGAGGTATGGTAGTTTTTGATTATAGACAAAAGGAATTTCTAAATATTTTATTAAATACAAATGCACCCGTCTCTATATCTTCTTTGCAAGTACAAATGAATATTAGTAAGCGTACAATTTATTATATTGTAAATAAGCTTAATGATACACTCTATCATTGTTCATTAGATCCGATTCAAAATATAAGAAAGCAAGGATATTTTATAAAAGAAGAACAAAAAGAAAAAATACATGAGCTTATATGCGAAGAAGCTTCTGATGAGGTTATGAAACCAAAAGAGCGGGTATATTATTTAATATGTTGGCTTTTATATCCACAAAGTCCGGTACATGTAGAAAGTATTATGGACGAAATGGAGATATCACGTAATTCTGTCTTTAATGATTTAAAGCAAGTAAAAGAAGAGTTGGAAAGCTATGATTTGTGTTTAGAATTTGATATTAAAAGAGGTTATTCTATTAATGGAAAGACATTAAGTAAACGTACGGTTTTATTGTACTATTTACGTTTATTACTGAATAGGATTCACTATAAAAGCTTACATTTTCTTAATTCAAGTGATGTAGAGGATTTCTATAATCGGTTAATAAAAATATCTTTGGAGATGAATAATGAATACGATTTTGAAATGTTGTTATCAATTGCTTGTTTATTATGTATTATACGCAATGTAAAAGAGCAGTTTGAGTTCTCATTGTTAGAGCTAAAAGACTTAGGGAAAACTTCTGAGCTGCGATTAATTGACATCTATTTTCAAGATTTTAATGTTCATGAACGATTATATCTAGCAGTGCATCTATTAGGCTCAAAGGCAGGAAGCACACTAAAGGTAAAAGATGATGAGAGCGATATTCAGTTATTTGAATTGGCACAGCATCTATGTGATGTATTTGAACGCTTAGCATATATTCAGCTTGTTGATAAAAATGGATTAATTAACTCATTATATATTCATTTTAAATTGACTATGTACTATTATCGTTTGTCTATTCAAGTTGTAAATCCACTTATTGAGGAAGTAAAAGAAAACTATTCAGATTTATATCAGCTAGTTTCAGAGATATGTAAAGACTTAAGCAGTGAGTTTCCATTTCCGGTATTAGACAGTGAAATTGTCTATATTACCATGCATTTTGGTGGACATCTAAGACAAGGAAGTGGAAAGTTTTATCGTAAAATTCGCGTTCTCGTAGTTTGCCCCAGTGGTATTTCAACTTCAACGCTATTGAAAAGAGAGGTCGAACAGTTATATTCAAATGTTACGGTTGTCGCAACAGCAGCGGCAAGTAATATTGATGAATATGAGGAAGATATAGATTTTATAGTATCTACGATTGATATCCAATGTGAAATGCCATGGATTAAAGTACATACTATTTTAACAAATGAGGATAAATCTAGAATTGCATCGCTGATGATGTTAAACGTTGATACTTATAAAGCAGATGGGGAGCATATCAACGGACTGTTTCAATTATTGGAGAGATATGTTCCACAAGAAAAAATGGAGGCATTGAAACAAGATGTTTATCAATATTTAAAACAAGGGAATGTATTGGTTGAGGTTGAAAAGAAAGGTCCAACCCAAGCATTTGATTTGTTAAAACCGGAGAACATTCAAATTTTAAACGAAGAGAAATCATGGGAAGAAGCAATAAAAGTTGCATCAAAACCACTTTTACAAAAGAAAGTAATTAAAGAAAAATATATTATTGCCATGATAGAATTGTTAAAGGAGTATGGCCCATATATTGTATTGCGAAATAAAGTTGCTATTGCGCATGCAGCGCCATCACAGGGTGCTAATATTTTAGGGTTATCCTTACTAATTAGTAAGCGAACAATATCTTTTGAAGGAGAGGAAGTGAAATATTTGTTTATTTTATCAAATCCTGAACAAGATAAGCATTTGCATTTACTTAGAGACATAATGAACATGTCATCTGATCCAGCATTACTAAGTGAGCTTGATCAAATGCAAGATACACAAGAGATTTATAAAAGGTTATCGCAAGCTACATATAGAATACCAAAAAATTCTAAGTCCAATTGATTGCACAAAAAAGTTCAATCTAGTTGGACTTTTTTATATATAGGCAGGTTGCTATAATGGCAGTGTAAAGAGATATATTTCTTACAGTTGAATCGAGGTGATACGATGCTGGATGATATTCTGACACAAGAAAGCGTTCAGTATATAGAATGTGTAGAAAGTTGGAAAGAAGCAGTTGTTATCTGTGTTCAACCACTCATTGATCAGGGAAAAGTAGATTGTGAATATATTAGCGCTGTAAATAGAAACATTGAACGGTATGGTAGTAACTTCGTTATTTATCCATATATCATTTTACCTCATGCACGTCCTGAACAGGGAGTTAAGGAAAATGCAGTTTCCATTTTATTAACAAAAACCCCTTTCCACTTTGATGATAATAAAACACCGGTAAGGCTTGTAATTGTAATGGCTCCGATGGATTCAAAATCACATTTACAGATCTTAAAGGAAATATCCGGTATGCTTTATGATAGAAACAGTATTCAAAGTATTATGGAAAGCAAGAGTAAAGGGCAACTGTATCAGAGAATTAGAGAAAGAATAGGAAAAGAGGTGAAATGATGAATTATAAATTTATACCTGAACTTGTAGAAACAAATATTAGTGCAAAAAATAAGGAAGAGGTTATACGATTTCTAGCAAAGAAACTAGCTGATAGAAAATGTGTTAGTAGTCATTATTCGGAGCTGGTATTACAAAGAGAAAAAGAGTATCCTACGGGCTTAATAACGAAAGGGGCAGTAATAGCGATTCCTCATGCTTTCGATCCGGAAACAAAGGGAAATAACATTGCGATTGGGATTTTAAAAACACCAGTAGGCTTTAAGCACATGGAGGATATTGATGAAACAGTACCGGTAAAAATCGTATTTATGCTAGCGATTAATGGCTCACATGAACACATGGAGATGCTAAAAATCCTAATGCAGCTAGTTAGGGATGAAGAATTATTTAAAAAGCTTCAAAGTATTAGTTCAAAGAATGAAATATGTAAATTATTAAATGAATATATAGAGACATTAGAAAGCTAAAGAGGGTTATGTTATGAAGAAAATAGTTATTGCTTGTGGAGCCGGTTTGGCTACTTCAAGTATGGTGAAAGATAAAGTAGAACAAATATTAAAGAAAAATAGTATCCCGTTTAAAACAATTCAATGTACTTTAACAGAGGTTGATAATTATGATGGTGATGTAGACTTGATTATTACAACCATGCGAGTTCGTAAAAAATATGAATCACCGGTGGTTTCCGGAAGTGCGTATTTATCCGGAGTAAATGAAGAAGCAGTTACAGAACAAATTTTAGAAATTTTGAAATAAACTTGGGAGGAAATAAATATATGCAAGTTGTAATGGATATAATTTCGTATATCGTTGATTTAGGAAGCTATATTTTTGTACCAATGTTAATGTGTTTAATTGGTATGTTATTCGGATTAAAGTTTTCAAAGGCAGTAAAAGCTGGAGCAACTGTTGGTATTGGTTTAGTTGGTGTCAGTATTGTTTCGACATTGACTTCAAATTCACTAGGCCCGGTCATCAATGAAATGGTAGATGTATTAAATTTAAATCTTACCGCTATTGATGTTGGAGGATCACCGGCAGCAGCTGTTGGTTTTGGTGGCTTAATCGGTGCAACGTTAATTGTAATTATTGTAGTAGTAAATATTATTATGGTTGCGTTGAAGCTTACAAATACTGTAAATGTTGATATTTATAATTTTTGGTATTTTGCAATTACAGCAGGTTTTGTAAATCTTGTAACAGGTAACTTTTGGTTAGGTATTCTGGCGGGCGTTACACATGCTATTTTGGGCTTGAAGGTAGCAGATGTCATGGCTCATAGAACACAACAGATTATAGGAATTGAAGCAATTGCGATTCCGCATGGATTTGCAGCAGCAAGTGCGCCATTGTTTTTATTACTAGATAAGATTTATGATCATATACCTTTCTTAGCACATAAGAAGATCGAAGATGATTATCAAGAAAATGAGAAAAAAGGTATTGGACACTATATAGGCGCAATTTTTGGTGAAAGAATCTATTTAGGATTAATTATGGGTATGTTCTTTGGAATTGTTGCAGGTTATGATTTCAAGGGAATTGCAGATGTAACTATTAAAACCGCAGCTTTAATGGAACTATTCCCAACAGTAGTAAAGATGATGGTAAATGGATTAATTCCAATCTCCAACCAAGCAAAAAAATTCTTTACGAAGCATTTTGCTGATCGTGAATTATATATCGGATTAGATTCCGCTGTAACTATCGGACATCCAGTAACTATTGCTGTAGGTTTCTTAATGATTCCGGTATTTATGCTCTTGGCAGCGATTCTTCCTGGAAATACGACACTTCCACTAGGTGAAGTACCATTTGCGGCTTTCTATGTATGCTTTGCAACCATTGTGCATAGAGCAAACAAGAGAAGAACTATCGTTTCAAGCTTGATTTTTATTCCAATCGTATTATGGGTATCTAGTTGGGCAGCTCCAATGTTTACACAGCTTGCCGCAGATGCAGGCATGGAATTAGTTGCAGAAGGAATGCAAGCAACGACAATGGCATTGGGTAATTTGTTTATTCTGATTCCGACACTATTAGCTGAAATTCCGGTAGTAGGTGCGATCGTTTTAGTTGTTGTTGATATTGTTGCAATTTTCGGTGGAAAATATTTAGAAAAATATTATGCAAAAGAAGATGCAGCTTTTGAAGAAACCATTGGTATTGAATCTTTATAAAATAGGGGGTATGGAATATGAAAAAGATAACAGTTGGTGTAGTAGGCGCAGGAATTTATGGGAATTATCATATACACACATTTATCTGTGATCCAAATGTGGAAAGAGTTGTATTTTGTGATTTAAATGAAGAAAGAAGATGTGCAACAAGTAAAAAGTATAATGTTACGGGATATGCTACTGTAAAAGAAATGATACATGCAGAAAAGTTAGATGCCGTTAGTATTGCTACTCCGGATCCATATCATTTTGAACCAGCTAAAGATGCAATTGAAGCAGGAATTAAATATCTGTTAATTGAAAAACCGCTTGCGACAACAATAGAAGAATGTGAAGAAATTCTTCGTTTAGCAGAAAAACATGATGTAAAGATTTCAGTAGATTTTCATAAGCGTTGGGATCCGGCATATAATTGTATTAAAGATGAAATACAAAAAGATAAGGAGAAAGTTATTCGAGGATATATGGCATTGGACGATATTATTGATGTCCCTAAAAAATGGTTTACTTGGACAGATAAATCATCACCTGCTTGGTTTTTAGGAGTTCATTGTTACGATTTAATTCGCTACATTACAGGAAGCGAAGTAGAAAAGGTTTATGCTAGTGGAAATAAAGAAATTTTAGAAAAGGAGGGCTATCATACATGGGATAACATTCAAACGATTTTAACGATGAAGGATGGTAGTAATTGGACAGTAGAAACTAGCTGGATTCTACCGAACACATATCCGAAATCTAATGATGGACAACTTGTAATTCTAACAGAGAATAAATACTTCAAAAATGAATCCTATCGAGGTGTTAAATATTTTACAGAAAAGAAGGAAAATATTCCTAACTATATTTTTATGAATTTTGATGAACATAGTGCAAGTGGGTTTGGATTAGAGCCAATGCAGGAATTTATTAGTGATATTATTAACGAAAGGGAATTTAGAACATCTGCTTATGATGGCTTGCAAGCTACACGTATTGCACAGGCAGTTCATGAATCAGCTGAAACGGGAAAGGTAGTTCATTTGTAAAAAGCGATTGTTATGATCGCTTTTTGAGAGGAAATGATATGGTAGAAATTACATCAGAACAGATAAGAGTTAGAATTGATGAAAATGGAGCGCAGATGATTTCCATCTATGATTTAGAACATGAAATAGAGTATTTGTGGCAACGGGATTCAACATATTGGTCTAGCTCATCACCAGTAGTTTTTCCGGTTATTGGAAAACTTAATAATCTTGAATTTTATCATAAAGGAAAGTCCTATCCTTTGAAATCAAATGGGCTGATTCGATATGAAAGAATACCAATACTTAATCAAGAGAAACATTATGTAGAGTTCTTATTTACCAATACAGAAGATTTAAAAAGGAAGTATCCGTTTAATTGTCGGGTTTTATTACGTTATGAGATTGTTGGACGTGAATTAGTTATGTCTGCGACTATTTATAATGATGGCAATGAAGCTATGTATTATAATTACGCTGGACACCCAGGCTTCTGTGTGCCTATGTATGAGAATGAAAATTGCAATGATTACTATATTGAATTTGAAGAAAAAGAAACAACAGATATTTTTAAAGTGTGTGAAACCGGACAATTAATACCTGAAAAAAGTCAATTTTTCTTTGAAGAAAGTCGCTTCTTTATACGTAAAAACTTATTTCAAAAAGAAGCATTGGCATTTTATCATCCAAAATCAAACAATGTATCTATTAAAAATCTTAATCATAACCGTAGAATTACAGTGTCTTTTGAAGATTTTGACAACTTGGCTATATGGTCTCCGTATATCAAAGATAAACCATTGAAATTTATATGTATAGAGCCTTGGGTAGGACATACTGATTTTAAAGGCTACAATAATGAAATTTCAAAAAAGGAAGAGGTTGCTTGTTTAGAGCCGAATCAACATAAAAAATACAGCTATAAAATTACATTTCAATAAAAAAGGGGAAAAGAAAATGTTTGGAAAGACAACAAAATATTGGATTTCATGCAAAGGTGTTTATACAAGTAATGAGATTGCACAACAGCCAAATACATGGAAAAAAACATTACATCAAATTAAAGAAAATCAGAATGATATTCAAAAATTTATAAATCAAGTAATTTTACAAGAAGATTTTGATATTGTACTCTGTGGTGCGGGAACAAGTGAATATGTAGGAAACTCAATTTATCCATTTTTAAACGAACAGCTGCAATATAAAGTAAAATCTTATGCAACAACAGATATCGTAGCTGCACCGCAAAAATATTTATCAAAAACAAAGCCTACACTTTTAATTTCCTATGGAAGAAGCGGAGATTCACCGGAATCCGTAGGCGCACTACAAGCTGCTGATGCGGTATGTGAGAATATTTATCATTTGTTTATTACCTGTAATAAAGACGGTGCACTGTCTAAAGCAGCAAAGCTGAGAAATAATGCACTTGCGATTAATTTAACTCCGGAAACACTAGACAAAAGTTTTGCCATGACATCTTCATACACCAATATGGCATTAGCGACATTACTTTGTTTTCAACTAGATCGTTTATCAGTTTTTGATGCGATGCTTGAGGATCTTGGAAAAGCCGCAAATCGAATTATAGAAAATGATTGGTTAAAATTGAAAGAGTTTGTAGAGGTTTATGATTTTAAACGTATCGTTTATTTAGGTTCAAATTGTCTAAAAGGAACAGCACAAGAAAGTCAATTAAAGATGTTGGAATTAACACAAGGTAGAGTTACCACGATGTATGATTCCCCAATGGGATTTCGTCATGGGCCAAAATCAATTGTAAATGATGATACATTAGTTGTTGTTTATGTCAGTGATGATTCTTATACCAGAGAATATGAAAAGGATCTGATAACAGAAATTAGCCTTCAACGAAAGAATAATCGTTTGATTGTTATAGGAAATCATTGTAAAGAAGCTTATAGTCATTTAAGTGATCTTTGTTTTGATCTCAATTTACAACAGAACTATGATAATGCTTATTTAGGTTTATGCTATATTCTTTATGCACAAATATTGGCATTCTTTAAATCTTATGCGTGTGGTATTCAACCAGATGATCCATGTCCTAGTGGTGAAGTTAACCGAGTAGTTAAAGGAGTAACAATTTATCCTTATATTAAAAAGTAATTTGACATTAGTATCAATAAATTTAGCAAAGGGATTGGTTATCGAAATGAAATCAATCCTTTTATTTGTGGTAAAAAATTATAAGATTGCCAAAGTATGATAAAACTTAATAATTTATGCGGCATTAGTTAATAAAAAGAGTATAATGATAATTGAATTAGGGAGGGAATGTTCATGTTTGCAGATTATCACTTACATACCTATTACAGCAGTGATAGTGTGTATCCTATGGAAGAGGTAGTAAAGGACGCTATTTTATTAGGGATTGACGAGCTGTGCTTTACCGATCACTGCGATTTGACCATACGGCTTTTGGGCTATGCCGATGCCAGTGAAACAAAGCCGCCGTTTAAGAAATATTTTAGGGAAATCAATCAAATGCAGAAAAGGTATGGAGAACAAATTACGATTAAAAAGGGATTGGAAATCGGTATCCAGTATGAAACCATACCTCAGTATCAAGAAATCATGCGTGAGTATCCGATGGACTTTGTTTTATTATCCATTCATCGCATTGATAATCTAGGCTATTGGAATCGTAGATTTCAAGAAGGAAAGAGCGAGGCTGAATATTATCACGCATATTATGAGGCAATGTTAAAAATCGTTAAGGAATTTCATGATTATAGTGTACTTGCTCATTTGGATTTGATTCGCCGTTATGATAACCACGATGGCTATGATGTGATGAATGATCGTGAAATCATTACCGAAATTTTGAAGTATATCATTGCAGATGGAAAAGGAATCGAAGTCAATATGTCCTGTATTCGTTATGATATCGGAGATATTACACCGGCAAAAAGTATTTTGGAATTGTATCATGAATTAGGCGGACGTATTTTAACCATCGGCAGTGATTCACATAAACCGATCCATTTAGGAGCATACGTCGAGGAGGTCAAGGAAGAACTGCGTTCGATTGGTTTTAAAGAGTTTTGTACCTTTGAGAATATGAAACCGATATTTCATAAGTTATAGATAGGAGGAGATGGAAATATGATTATCAAAAATGCAAAAATTTATACTATGGAAGAAAACAATGTACAAGAGGGGGATATTCTTGTAAAAGACGGAAAGATTGCGAAAATAGGAAGCATTGATGAACAAGATGAGCAAGTGATTGACGCAAAAGGAATGCGTGTTTACCCCGGACTTATCGAAGCACATTGCCATTTAGGTATGGAAGAAAGCGCGATTCGTATGGAGGGCAACGATGTTAATGAGATGAGTGAGCCATTAACACCACAGGTACGTGCGATTGATGGCTGTAACCCGCTTGATGAAACCGTAGTCAATGCATGCAATGCCGGTATTACCTGTGTAGCGGCAGGACCGGGGAGTGCCAATGTCATCGGCGGTACCTTTCTAGCCTATAAGACACATGGCATCAGCATTGATGAAATGGCAATCAAAAATCCAATTGCTATGAAATGTGCTTTCGGTGAAAATCCAAAGCGAGTTTATCAGGATTCCCGTATCAAAACCCGTATGAATATTGCGGCTATGCTGCGTGAAACATTATTCAAAACAAAGGAATATTTGGCAAAGAAGGAAAACGGAGAGCAGCCTGCTTTTGATATGAAGCTGGAAGCGATGATACCGGTAATCAGGAAGGAACTGCCTTTAAAATGTCATGCGCATCGTGCCGATGATATTTTAACCGTTATTCGTATTGCTAAGGAATTTGATGTAAAGGTAACCTTAGATCATTGCACCGATGGGGCAATTATTGTAGATCAGATCAAGGCTAGTGGATATCCTGTCATTGTAGGACCGGCATTGACGCATAAAAGTAAATTCGAATTGGCACATAACTCCTTTAAAACACCAAAGGTGATGAATGATGCCGGTATTTTAATGGCGATTACCACCGATTCTCCGGTCGTACCTCAGGAATATTTGCCGCTATGTGCAGGTCTGGCAATGAAAGCAGGCTTATCGGAAATGGACGCTTTGAAAGCAATTACCATCAATCCGGCAAAAATCTTAGGTCTTGATGATCGTATTGGCAGTATCGCAGTTGGAAAAGATGCCGACTTGGTAATCTGTGATGGCTCTATTTTAGATCCTCAGCATACCGTATCCTATACGATTATTAACGGAGAAGTCGTATATTGCGCACAATAAACAATCAAAGAACCTGTCCGATGACAGGTTTTTGCGTAAGAAGGACATTCTAATTCACTTTTTTAACAAGTTGTTTTATAATTTAATTAGATAAAAAAGGGGGATTCTATATGCTTGATCTAGCAGGCCTGCAAAATAATGAGGATATGAAGAAGATGAAAAACAGTGAAAAAATCTACATTACCGGACATCGCCACCCCGACAGTGATTCGATTGTTTCTGCGATTGCTTATACAGAACTAAAAAAACGCAAGGGCTTTGATGCCGTAGCTTGTCGTTTAGGAGCATTAAATCCGGAAACAAAGTATTTGTTGGAGCGTTTCGGCTTTGATGAACCGATGCTGTTTGAAGATGCACGCTCTACCTTGGCAGAGATTGCACTCGATCCGCCGATTACAATAACATCAACAACCACGATTCAAGAAGCACTTGAAATTATGAAAACACAAAACAAACAGTCATTGGCAATCGTAAATTCCAAGAATAAGCTGATGGGTATGGTTACGAAATCCGATTTGGCAGAGATTGGTTTGAGTGATACAGCAGTTTCTATTTCTTTGTTGAAGGAGACACCAACGGACTATATCGCAAAAACCATCAGCGGTGAAGTGCTGTATGATGATGACGAGCGACATTTTAATGGAAAGGTTAGTGTTATTGCGATTGCGGAATCACGTTTGAAAAATTATGATTTAAAGGATCGCTTGGTCATTGTAGGGAATGACACCGATGCACAGCTAGCGGCAATTCGCAAGCATGCCGGTATTTTGATGGTCGTATGGTGTGATACGATTGAACCGGAGGTTTATGAGCTGGCACAACAGATGCATTGTCCGATTATTAAGAGCGGACATGGTACGATGAATACCACACGTTACTTATACTTCTCACCACCGGTGCGTTTAATCATGAAAACCGATTTGATTTCCTTCAATATTAACGAATTTGTAGAAGAAGTAGGAATGAAAATGTTAAAGTCAAGGTATCGTAGCTATCCGGTTGTTGATGATGAAAACCGCTTTGTCGGATATGTTTCTCGTTTCCATGTTTTAAATCAGCATAATAAAAAAGTGATTTTGGTGGATCATAATGAGTTTTCACAATCTGTTAAAAGTATTGAAAAGGCAGATTTATTGGAGATTGTCGATCATCATCGCATCAGTGATATCGTTACAAGCAGACCGATTGCTTTCCGTAATGAAATCATCGGTAGTACCGCAGCGATTATTGCCTCTATTTATTTTGAGAATCAAATGGAAATACCAAAGCGTTTGGCAGGCTTGTTGCTGGGAGCGATTATTTCCGATACTTTGAAATTCAAATCACCAACAACAACGGAAAAAGATCGAGGGATTGCAAAGGTATTGGCTGAGATTGCAAACTTGGATATTGATGCTTTTGCCAAGGAAATGTTCAAGCTAACATCAAACATTTCCAATCGAGCGGTTAAAGACTTGATTCGTCAGGATATTAAAAAGTTTGAGATTGATGGTAAAAAGGTCATGATTGCGCAAGTAATTGCCTATCAGGTAGAAGATGCTAAGGAAATCGAGACGGAATTGGAAAAAGAGATGAAGTCGTATGTAAAGGGGAAAGGCTTGGATCTTTTGGTCATGGCATTTACAAGTATCCTAGAAAACGGCAGTGTATTTTATGCAGCAGGGAAATTGGATTATGTGGTTGAGGAGGCTTTCCCTAATAATGAAGGGGAAAAGCATAGCTTCCAAGCGGATATTCTATCACGTAAGAATCAGTTTGTTCCTCTCTTATCAAGAGCAATCATCAATACGTTTAATTAGTATTAAAAGCATATCGACTAAGGTATGCTTTTTTTGTAACGTAAAGAATGATCCTTGTCAATTCAAAACATATCAAAGAACTAAAGAGAGCTAGTTATTATTAAAGTATCATATTTTCAATCATCAATAGCAACACTTGTAAAAACAGCTATATAACAAAAAGGAATCGCTATTATTTCAAGCAATTCCTTTTTACTATGCATTTAAAATCAATGTATAGAAATTATCTAAGCTTTGCTGTGGATCGTTTCAATCGTATCTTCATCATAATCTAAGCCTTCAAATTGTAAACGATAGTAGTTTGCATAGACACCATTCTTTGCTAATAGCTCCTTGTGTGTTCCTCGCTCTTCCATACCGTTTTCTGTGATAACGATAATTTCATCGGCATTGCGAATCGTAGATAAACGATGGGCAATCGTGATGGAAGTACGATTTTTTGCCAATTCCTCAAGGCTCTTTTGAATATGACGTTCACTTTCATTATCCAAAGCACTGGTAGCTTCATCAAGAATTAAGATCTTCGGATCTTTTAAGAATACACGAGCAATGGATACACGCTGCTTCTGCCCACCGGATAAACGTGTACCACGCTCTCCGACATACGTATCGTACCCATCAGGCAGTGCCTCGATGAAGTCATGGATATTTGCTTTCTTAGCTGCTTCGATAATTTCCTCATCACTGGCAGTTGGCTTACCATAGGCAATATTATCACGAATCGATCCGGCAAATAAATAGACATCTTGTTGAACAATACCGATACTGCTGCGTAAGCTATGTAATGTAAAGTTACGAATATCCTCGCCATCAATGGAAATACTGCCATCGCCGACATCATAGAAGCGAGGCAGTAAGCTGCAAAGGGTTGTTTTTCCTCCACCGCTTGGTCCAACCAACGCAACCGATTTTCCGGCTTCGATATGAATATTTACATGGTTCAATACCGGTTCTTCATCAGTATAAGCGAAGGAAACATCTTGGTAATCAATAACTCCTTTGACATCTTTTAGCTCTTTAGCATCAGGACGATCAACGATTTCCGGTTCGGTTTCGATGACCTCTAAGAATCGTTTAAAGCCGGAGAATCCCTTTTGGAACATTTCGGTAAATTCTACTAAAATTTCAATTGGCGCAACAAAGATATTGATATATAAAGCATAAGTCGCAAGACTTACAGGGTCAAGTGTTCCCATTGCCACAAAATATCCTCCGGCAACCAAAATAACCAAATACAATAAGCCTTGAAAGAAATTATTTCCACCATAGAAAATTCCCATGATGTTATAATTGTTTTCCTTGGATTTCAAAAAACGATCGTTGGATTGATAAAATTTCTCTCTTTCCAAATCCTCATTCGCAAAGCTTTTCACAACACGAATACCGGCTAAGCTATCCTGTAAGCTGGCATTGACACCGGCAATCTTACGGCGGTTGTCCGTAAAGGTAGCCTGCATACGTTTATTTTGATAGTAAGAAAAGACAAGCATGATAAGTGTTACGCTTAATAAAATCAAGGTAAGTGGAATATGGATAAAGGATAACAGTACAAAAGAACCGATAATCTTCAACAGACTGATAAACAGGTTTTCCGGTCCATGGTGAGCAAATTCGGAAATATCAAATAAATCAGAAACTAAACGGCTCATCATTTCACCGGTATTATTTTTATCATAGTAAGAAAAAGACAGCTTTTCATAATGATCAAACAAGTCCTGACGCATATCGCTCTCCATGCGTGCCCCCATGATATGTCCTTGACCGGACACATAGAAACGACAAACCGCACGTACGATATACATAATAAGCAGTCCGATGAACAAGTACAATAGGCTATTGAGAATTGCCTCTTTTGTATCAAGATATAAGGTATCATTTAAATAGTTTAAAATTTGCGGAAATGCCAAGTCGATCAAGCTGATCATCATCGCACAAAACATATCAATAAAGAAAATCTTTTTATAAGGCTTATAGTAGCCGATAAATTTTTTCATTACATGCATTTTAAAACCTCCCTTTACATTCATACACTGCATTATTATAATCTATATTAAAGAAAAGCTCTAGTGAATTGCGTAAAAATAAGGAGATTGACTATGGAATGGGTAAGGGATATTTTTACTATCAACGGGTATGAGGTAGAGGCAAGCTATACGAAAGAAAACATCACAAAAATCTTTCAGCCTTTGCTTAAGCATTGGGAGAATTTATATGCAAAGAAGAAAAAGCGAATCCTAGTGTTTATTGCTGCACCACCTGCCTGCGGGAAGTCCACCTTGGTGGCATTTTTGGAGAAATTAGCAAAAGATATGGGATATGATAATGTGCAGGGGATCGGTATGGACGGCTTCCACTATCCAAATGACTATTTGGATTTTCATTTTGTAAGAGGAGGTTTGCTGCGTGATGTAAAGGGTTGTCCGGAAAGCTTTGATTATGCAAAATTAAAAAGCTACATCATAGACAGCAAAACGAAGGATCTTGCTTGGCCGATATATGATCGTACCTTACACAATCCGAAAAATGATGCTATGTTGGTGAATAAAGATATTGTTTTGCTTGAGGGAAATTACTTGTTGCTGGACGAAGCACCATGGCGGGATTTAAAGCAGTATTGCGATTATTCTATTTTTCTTTATGGAGATGAAGCAATGCTAGAAAAGCGCTTGATCGAACGTAAAGCAAAGGGTACGACTATGGAAGAAGCGATTGCCTTTTATAAGCGCAGTGATCAAAAGAATGTTCAGCGTGTATTGGCGCATAGATTAGAGGCAGACTGTGTTTTGTATTTAGATGGGCAAGGTGTTTACACAAAGTTATAAGCTTTACATAATAAACTAGGAAAAGCTTACCAAAAAATAGGAAGTAATAAGAAATAGAGCTTTTGGAGGAATTACGATGTGGTTTTGGATATTTATGTTATGTATAGATTTATTAACGCCATTGCTTATGGTTGGCTTTGGAAAATACTTTTTTAAACATACCCCAAAAGATATAAACGGAATATTCGGATATCGTACGGCAATGTCGATGAAAAATAAAGATACTTGGGTATTTGCTCATACCTATTGTGGAAAGCTATGGTATGTAAGTGGGCTTACCTTATTGCCTATTTCATTATTGGTTATGTTTACGGTTATGGGAAAAACAGAGAATATTATCGGAATAGTAGGTGCAGCTTTATGTTTTGTACAGCTTATCCCACTCGTCGGTGCTATTATACCTACTGAAAGAGCATTGAAAAAGAATTTTGATCGAAACGAGAATAGAAAGTAAATTTCCAAAATAAATGGAATATGAAAAATATATATGGAATTAAATAATAAAATTTAGCTTATCAAACCCCTTGATCGCTGCTTGCATTTCACTGATTTTCTATGTATGATATACTTAGAGATACAGTAAGCAATGAACATACGATTTTCAATGGAGGTGAAAGCATGACAGAAAATAAACAGGATTTTTCGTATGACAAGCTATTTGATGAAGGTGAAGATTTGGATAAGCTGATTGCGGAATATCTTACGCAAGAGGAAGCAGAAGAACTCAAGCAGGCAGGCTTTTGTAAGGAACAAATCGCTTATGTGGCAAAAGAAAAAATGAAGGGTGAAAAACAGGGCAAGGTAATAGAAAAAGTGCTTGATATCTTGCCATGGGTCATGCCGCCTTGGTAGGATAAAACTATCAATAACCACTATAATTGAATAATTTAAATAAGGTCGTGCCGTAGGGTAGGACCTTTTTTGTGCTAACGAATGAAAGAATAGGAAAAGCTATTGACAGCTTAAGTTAGCTATGGTAAACTTTAATCATTCATAAAGTTAGTTCGAGCTAACTAAGGAGGTTTTATGATTAACAAGCGTTTATTAAATGAAATGCCGCAAGCCAAAACCGATATATTTAAAACAGTTTTGATGCAATGGATTTCATTGTTATGCAATATTGCTTTTGTCTTTTCAATAGCTTTTCTTATTGATCAGGCACTGCATCAGACGATTCGTGTTTCATCGCTATGGCTGGTTATTGTCATATCCATTATATGTATTGCCATGCGTATGTTAGCCACCAATCGCAGTACCTACTATATTCACAAGGCAAGCAGTGGAATAAAGGATCACTTACGCAATCGAATGTTTGATAAACTGATTGAAATGGGAAGTGCCTATCAGGAGCATTTATCAACCAGTGAGCTTGTACAGCTGAATGTAGAAGGAATCGACCAGTTGGAAACTTATTTTGGAAGATATATGCCGCAGTTCTTTTACAGTATGTTGGCACCTCTTACCTTATTTTTGATCTTGGTATGGTTGGATTGGAAAAGTGCGGTTGTACTTTTGATCTGTGTGCCGCTGATTCCACTTTCCATTATTGCCGTTCAAAAGTTGGCAAAGCGTTTATTATCGAAGTATTGGACAAGCTATGCCAATCTCGGTGATAGCTTCTTGGAAAACCTACAAGGATTAACAACGCTTAAAATTTATAAGGCAGATGCATATCGCAATCAAAAAATGAATGAGGAAGCCGAGAATTTTCGTAAGATTACAATGCGTGTTTTAACGATGCAGTTAAACTCCGTCAGCGTTATGGATTTTATTGCCTATGGCGGAGCTGCGGTTGGCAGTATCGTTGCGATTAGCGGTTTTATCAACGGAAGTGTTTCGCTATTTGCGGTGCTATGTATTATTCTACTATCCTCTGAATTTTTCATTCCTCTACGAATCCTAGGCTCTTTCTTTCATATCGCAATGAACGGAATTGCCGCCAGTGATAAAATATTCAAAATCTTGGATATGCCAAGCGATACGCAAGGACAAGAGGTGTTAAGCGACGATGCGCTTTCCGTTACAATGGAACATGTAAATTTTTCTTACGATCAAAGCCGTCAGATCTTATTCGATATTTCCTTGGAAATACAGCCACAGGAATTTATCGGAATCATCGGAGAAAGCGGAAGTGGGAAAAGTACGATTGCGAAACTTATGAGCGGATTCCATAAGGACTATGAAGGCAGTGTGCAAATACAAGGTAAGCAGCGCAAGGAAATCAAGGATACTTCCTTTTATCAAAGAGCAGCCTATATTACCCATCAGCCGATGATATTAAAAGGCAGTGTAAGAGAGAATCTATTGATTGGCAAGGCGAATGCGAATGAAGAAGAAATGTGGAACGCCTTAAAACGAGTACGCTTAGATGGATTCTTACAAGAGCAGGGCGGCTTGGATATGCAGCTGTTGGAAAAGGGAAACAACTTATCCGGAGGACAGAAGCAGCGCTTGGCATTAGCAAGAGCGTTATTAGCCGATCGTGAGCTTTATATCTTTGATGAAGCCACAAGCAATATTGATGTGGAAAGCGAGGAGGCAATTCTTGTGGTCTTAAAGCAGTTGGTAAAGGAAAAGAAAACCGTTGTTTTGATTACCCATCGTCTGGCAAGCATTACTGCTTGTGATAGAGTGTATGTCATGGAACAGGGACACTGTATAGAGCAAGGAAGTCATGAAGCATTGTATCAGCAACAAGGCAAATATTATGCAATGTTTGAAAAGCAAAGAGAGCTAGAGGAATGGGAAGGAGGAAGTGAGCATGCATAAAGAAAACAATATAAAGCTGATGTGGAAGATGTCCAAGCTCGTAAGACCTCTAGCCGGATATATGGTTCTTGCGGTCATATTAGGTGTTGTTGGCTATTTATGTGCGATTTATATTCCATATTTTGCAGCTTTATTGATTACGCATATTGCGATTCAAGCACCGGATTTTCCGATTCATGTATTCTTTATCTTATTGCTTATATTTGCACTTATGCGAGGTATCTTACATTATGGCGAACAGGCATGCAATCACTACATCGCCTTTCGTTTGTTGGCTCTGTTGCGTGATAAGGTATTCAAAGCTTTACGTAAGTTAGCACCGGCAAAGCTAGATCGCCATGACTCCGGTGATTTGATTTATCTGATTACCGGTGATATCGAAGCACTCGAGGTGTTTTATGCCCATACGATTTCACCGATCCTAATCGCTCTTGTAACAAGCATCATTTTACTGTTTCAGTTTTATCGCATGCACATCTTATTCTTCCTAATTGCCTTGGCAGGCTATGCGTTTTGTGCATTGTTCATTCCGTTTATCATTATGAAACAAGGAAAAAAAGACGGAGAAACCAGCAAGGCTATCTTTGGTGAAATGAGCAGTTATACGCTAGAAAATTTACGAAACATGCAGGATATTCTACAATATCAAATCGCTGATGAGCGTAAGTTGGGCATGCTGAAGCGTAGTGTGGAAGTAAACAAGGCGCAAGAAAAGCTAAAGCGTCATGAAGGAAAAAATGCAAGCTTACAAACAATGGCAGTGATGAGCTTTAGCTTGTTGATGCTAGGCGTTGCCACAACCCTTTATATGCAGGGTGAGGTATCCATTACTTCTTTAATCATGACAACCGTTCTTATGCTTTCCAGCTTTGGTCCGGTATTGGCACTCTCCTCACTATCCAATCATCTTTTGCTTACGATGGCAAGCGCAAGACGAGTATTAGCCCTATTAGAAGAAGCACCACAGGTTGAGGACATCAATGGTAAGGAAGATGCTGTATTTGATACGATAAAGGTAGAAAATATAAGCTTTGCTTATGATAAGGAAAGAATTTTAGATAAGGTATCCCATACGTTTGAAAAAGGAAAAATAACTGGCATTCTTGGAAAAAGCGGAAGTGGAAAGAGTACCTTATTAAAGTTGTTGATGCGTTTTTATGAAGCACAGGACGGAGCAATTCAAGTTGGTGAGCGAGCATTGGACAGTATCAATACAAATGATCTGCGTGATATGCAAAGCTATGTTACACAGGATACGATCATGTTCCATGATACCATCTTTAACAATGTGCATATTGCCAATTTAGAGGCAAGTGTCAGCGATGTTGAAAGAGCATGTAAAAAAGCAAACATTCACGATTTCATCATGTCCTTGCCGAAGGAATATGAAACCAGTGTCGCAGAGCTAGGTTCCTCTCTATCTGCCGGTGAGCGACAAAGAATTGCCTTAGCACGTGCCTTCCTACATCAAGCACCTTGCATTCTTCTTGATGAGCCGACCAGCAGCTTAGATGTATTGAATGAAGCCATGATTTTAAAAAGTCTTAAGGAACAAAAGGATACAACGATCCTATTGGTAACTCACCGCCAAGCAACCCTACGTATTGCCGATGAAATTTTGCATATCGAAAATGGCCGTGTCAGCTAAAACAAAGCGTTCCAAGGAAAAAGCGGTCATCGAGCAAATGATTGCTTTATATTGCCGAAAGAATCATAAACAAGCGATGTGTGAGGATTGCCAAAGACTATTGGAATATGCCTGTCAACGAATCGATTGCTGTCCCTTTATGGAAACCAAAAGTTTTTGTTCCAACTGCAAGGTACACTGTTACCAAAGCGAAATGCGTGAAAAGATTCGCAAAGTGATGCGCTTTAGCGGACCACGCATGCTGTTTCATAAGCCATGGCTCGTAGTATCTCATATCTACCATAGCAGAAAGGAAAGAAATCTATGAAAATCATTTATTTTATACTTGCCTGTATAAGCAGCGCACTTGGTGCCATCGGTGTGTTATTACCGGTTTTACCAACCACACCCTTTCTATTATTAGCTGCTGTGCTATTTGCGAAAAGCTCGAAGCGACTTCATCAATGGTTTGTTCAAACGAAGCTGTATCAAAAACATTTGGATAGCTTTGTCAGAAATCGGGAAATGACACTGCAAACAAAGATTCGATTATTAAGCTTTGCAAGCATCATGCTTTTACTAGCAATTTACTTTATAAACTCCCTCCATTTACAAATTTTTCTCCTTCTTTTAATGCTTATCAAATATTATTATTTTATCGTTCATATCAAAACGATACGCTAGGCAGGTTCTAACCATCACGACTGCTTCATAAGGTATACTGTGAAGGAGGAACATTCATGGAAGAACACAATGCCAATCCGCTTCGTTTCGAAACCAATCCATACCATAACATCGTGATAAAGGATCGCAAGGTTATGGAATTAACTGGCGTAAAACAGATTGATAGCTTCGATGCGAATGAGTTTTTATTAGAAACAGCACAAGGCTGGCTTATGATACAGGGAAAGGATTTAAAACTTGGCAAGCTAGATACCGAACGAGGAGATGTCATTATCAATGGTATCATTGAGGCATTAAGCTATGTATCCAATAAAAAAGGAAATGCCAAGGAAACGATGATGTCAAAGCTGTTTCGATGATGCTGCTTCCAATACAAATCCAAGCGATACTCTACCATTTGCTTATGGGGTGGGTGTATGGGCTTGGATTTAGTTTTATATTAACGCTAAACAGGCATTTTCGTATTCGCTTCTTCAAGGGCATCATGGAGATTCTCTATCATATCCTTTTCACCCTGCTTATGTACTATGGTCTTTTTTGTATCAACGGAGGCATTACCAACATTTACCTAATCGCTTTTTTTCTGCTTGGTATGATACTTTATTATCGCTATTATTTAGCTGTTTTCTTATCCTTTTTTCAAAAAATCATCGCCATTTTTCGATGGATTCGTAAGAAATTTAAGGTTGTCAAATATAAAATACTTGGTATAATTAAGGTGCTTATACGCAGAGTGAATAGGAGGAAGGGATATGACAAAAAACGAAAGCGCACCAAAGCAAAACGTAAGAAAAAAGAAAAAACGTCCAATTAAGACATTTTTCAGTGTCCTTTTCATCTTTATTGCCTGTTTTTTGATTTATTCATCAGCTCATGATGTGTTGATGACCATTAAGTTAAAGAAGGAAATTTCTTCTCATCAAGAAATCGTAGACGAATTGGAAAGTGAAAAGTCATCACTAACCAAGGAAAAGAAAAACTTGGAAAATCCGGAATATGTAAAACGCTTTGTGCGTGGTAAATATCTTGTCAGCAAGCCGGGAGAGCAGGTATTTATACTGCCTTCCAAGAATGCAGCAGCAGATGAGGATTAGTATAAAAATTGAAACGTTAAAAAAGACAATGCAGAGTTAAGGCATTGTCTTTTTTTGAAGGAATATTAGGAAATGATACAAAAGGATAGAGTGCTTTTTACATTGCTACAAAATATATAGGAAAGCTACTTATAAGGCACAAAGACTTTTTGATCTTTATACGATAAAAGCATACATGCTTTGTCTAGCTAGGTAGTTTATCTTTAAATATATATGCACGATGATATGCAAGAAACAAACGCCGGTTCTTGGTCATATATTCCTTTGGAATACGATAGTTTTTCGCAATACCATACGCATCACAGGTTTCCATGTGCTTTAAAAGCTCATGGGAAAGAATAACATATCCTCGATCATCAAAGGTAAAATAGCCTTGATCGAATAAATAGTCATGATTACGGCATAACAAAAGTCCGTTGTTGTGATCGACTGCCTCAAAGATATGAGCACAATCACGGAAGGGTTTGATATGCGAAGCAATCAGCATGTGAGGAATACGAATATGACAGATCGGACAAGCATGATGAAATTCATGGAATAAGGTATCCTTATAAAAGGACTGCATGGCTTTGGTTTCATCACGATCATGAGGGATTCCCAAACGAGGAATAACCGTATAAATAATATCTTTGTTGTCATAATCCACCATTTTCCGCTCACTGTTTTTATAGTGAATACGTAAATCGCTATGAGAAACAACACTATCGGTAAAATAAGCCATCAATGCCGTAGATATCAAGAGTTTATCATTTTGTTTATACTCATCTACGATTATACGAATTCCTTTTAGCAGTTTGGGGTGAATGCGATAGGCTTCTTTTTCGATTTCAAATAACATCGTTTGTGCCAGATAACAAAAGATCTCGTTATTTCCAAGTTGTTGTAGGATTTCTTCCTTACGACAAAACGGATTTTGTTGGCATTGCTTTTGAAAAAAGACCGCAACTTTTTCAACTTTAAGAAAAGCTTCGACAATGGCATAGGCCTCCAAGCGTGAATTTTGATTGCTTTTCGCATAAACAGTAGCGGCAGGAGTTAAGTCGATTCCGTTACCGGTATCGCAAATAAGCTTTGTGGAAACAAGAAAATCAAAGAGTTCTTCCACTGCCGATAATTTCATCGCATAGTATTCATTTGCTATTTCCTCATACAAAGCAAGCGGTGCTTCTTGTAGGGAAATCTCACGAAGCTCAATGGCATCAACAATCAAAAGGATTTTCTTAAACTGTAATTTTCGCATAAAATCACCGCCTTTATATGTTTATTATACACCGAAAAAGAAATTTTTTCTTCTACAACAAAATGTGCGTGCATTCGACAAAACAAAACATTTACAATGTAGGCATAAAAGGAGAGTGTAACAAATGAAAGGACCAGGTATTAAAGATTACTTGCAGGTAATTGAAAATTTGAAAAGGGAGGCGATCGAAAAGGGGGAAGCATATCTTGAAATTAATTCCAAGGAGCTCCATGCCCATGTTTCGCCAAATCATGCAACGATGCCGACATGCTGTCAGGCAATGTATAAGCACATGCTAGAGGGAGATGAAATCTTACAAAAGCCAAAGGGAAACACCGGCTTCGGATCACATTTAACCATTCGTTTTTATGTGCATGATATAGAGGGAAGAAAGCGTATGTTCCCTAATAAAAAACGTGGTAGACCGGCAAAGAGCGAGGAAGAAAAGCTAGCGGCGCGCAAAGCAAAGATGAAGCGTAATACAGAGGATTTAAGCAGGCTGATTACCAATTGGCTGCGGGCGCATGGCTGGGAGTATATGGAGAATAAGGAAATTATTGAAGCACATCATGAAGAAGAAAAATGGATCATCAATGTGCAGGGGATTAAGCGCGGAAGAAAACAGTCATTACCGGTGAAACTTAGTGAAGTAATTAAACAGATCGACGATACACATACGCATTACAGTATGGCATTTAATGATTCGATTAGTTATCGCCGGCAATGGAATGAAATTCCAAAAGCAGTAAAAAGCAGTTTGAACATGAGCGTAATCTTAGCAGATAAAAAGGGGAATATTGTAGAAATTTAAAAAAATAATCAAATAAAGGATAAGAAAGTATATTTTGAAAGTAAAAGCTCAAAATGTACTTTTTTTATTTATTTTTATAAATTTTACCGATTTTCATGAATTGTTACGTATTAAATATAGAGAAGGAGGTGTTTTTAAAGAGGAAGAAAAGACGCAATCATACAAAAGAAATATATGATATATCGAATTGAGAGCAGATAGGAGGTGTGATAAGCTTAAGGTGTAGAAATATTCATACGAATACAATAATAAAGAACGAAAAAGTGAAAGGAGTTGAGGCTATGAAAGTTAATGCCGTAAATAATGTATTAGGTGCAGCAATCAAGCAGCAAGCGGATCGAAAAGCATACGATCGCTATTGTAAGAAGCTATTATCAAACAAACAAATACTTGCCTATTTTTTTAAAGAGTATGTGGAGGAATTTAGTGATATTCCTTTAAAAGATATAGCAAAGTATTTGGGAAATCCAAATCAAGAATATGTCGAAAATCTTAATCTCGAGGACGAGAGCATTTTAGGTTCTGTAATTCGCTTTGATACTTTATTTGAAGTAAGAATGCCAAAAAGCAAGCGATTGGAATTGTTTAATATCGAAGCACAGATGAGTGATTATCCCCGGATATTCGATATTGAAAAGAGCGCTCTACTATTGTAGTCGTTTGATTGATCGACAATTGCATCATACAGCAGGAGGATATGATAGCCTGATCAAAGTAAATTCTATATGGCTGATGTATGGCTGTGCAAAGTATAAGCAAGGCGCGGTGAATAGCTATCGAGTAGCGGAGAAGAAACTTCAAAGAGCATTAAGACATTGCCGCGATACGTATGATTTAAGCAATATTCTGTTGATTTATACAAATGAAGAATACGATGAGAATAATACCGATTTTCAGAATTTAATCGTAGTATTATTTACGAATCAGCTAAGTGCAGAAAAGAAAATAGAGATATTGAGGAAGCAGTATCATATTGAAGTAACAAAGAAAATGGAGGAGGATTTAAACGATATGTGTAATATCAGTATGTATCATGAAAGAGTTGGAGAGCAAAGAGGAAAAAGAGAAGGTATAGCGAAAGGAAGACAGGTCGGAGAACTAAAAGCATTGACTACGAGTGTAAAAAGACTGTTAGAGCATCAGCTAAGTATAGAAGAAGCTTTTGCTTTGTTAGGAATAGAAAAAGAAATGCAAATCAAGATACGTAAGCAATTAACAACTGCATATATAAAGGAAATGAAAAGCAATCGTTCTTAAATGAAATTCACATGTTTTTAGCCTATCAACAACGTGTTATAATGAATCTAGGTGATGGATATGAACTTAGATATTGATAGGATTTTATATGCGGATATGCAAAATGCTCTGCGTCATCAAGCGGTAATTTTATATGAAGATGAACGAAGTCTGCTTTTACAAGATATTTCTTCCGGATTGACGTATTGCACAGCTTTAGATGCAGAAGCTGCCGCAAATATGATTGGACACATTAAGGATTTTGATATCCTCGTGTCGCATGATGAATACTGTAATCAAGCTATTCAGCAATGTTTTCACATTACCTATGAAAATTGTTGTTACCATTGTGTCTATACTGGGCATAAGCGTTTTTTTGTTGATTTGCCAGCAGGCTTTCACTTTACTTTTGTAGATGAGCGCTATATGGAAGATGTGATAGCACTATACCGTAAAGAAATGCCTGAATTAGCGAATGTTGCATATATGCGAAAAGCAATGGACTATGGCTTAATTGGAGTATTTCATGGAGATGAGCTTGCCGGATTTATGGGAGTTCATGAAGGTGGCAGTGGTTCTATGGGAATGTTGGAGGTGAAGGACTGTTACAAGCGAAAAGGGTTAGGCTCTGCCTTAGAAAAAGCGGTTATCAATATGCAGTTGGAAAGAGGGAAGATTCCGTATGGTGAAATCTTTATAGATAATACGGCTTCTTTAAAGCTTCAAGAACATGTAGGTTTAACCATCGGTGATAGGTTTACCTATTGGTTCTATAAATAAAAGACCTCTATGGTCTTTCGTTGTTGATAAATTGTAATAAGGCTTCATAGTGATTTGTAGCATCTTGATAGCCTTGCTCATACAATGCCCTTAACGCATGCATATTCTTTTCCAAACGACCGATTTCTACCGGCTGACTAGGACGAATAACAAAGACACTGCCTTCTTTTTCCATGAGGTTGATTTCATCAAGTGTCCGATTGTAATGGATATGACGCTCTTGCATTGCTTTTACGAATTCAGGGTATTTGCGATAAGTGCGTTTGATAATCGGCATCAGATTATTCTTGCCTTTCCGATACTCTTTTGCCTGTGTTAAGACGATAATATTTTTTTCATAACCGAGGTTTTGAAAATATTGAATCGGAATGCTGTCGGCAACTCCACCGTCTAGGAGCTTTTTGCCATTCACTTCTACGATTTTCGATAACAATGGCAAAGAGGCAGAAGCTCGAACGTAGGCAATATCCTTCTTCATATCCATGCAGGGTGCATAAACAGCCTTGCCGCTTTCCACATCGGTACAGACAGCATACAGCTTCATGCCACTCTTATGGAAAGTATCATAATCAAATACCTCCAACTCATTGGGAATAACATTATAAATAAAATCCGCACCGAACAAATCACCGGTTTTGATTAAAGATTGCATGCTCATATAGCGCTTATCATTTAAAAATCGCTCATTGATGCGCCAAGCACGTCCCTGCTGTTTTGAGGCATAACTGCATGCATGACAAGCACCGGCACTTACGCCGATTACCCCATCGGTATATAGATTATGCTCCATAAAATAGTCAAGCACACCCATGGTATAAACTCCACGCATACCTCCGCCTTCCAATACCAAACCTAATTTACTCATTCCTTACACTTCCTTTGCGACTATCATTATAGCATAAAGCAACGTGGCTGACCGATGTGTAAAAACAAAATATTTTCTTAAATTTTAGGATATGCAAAGGATATGTTTGTAAAACGAGTCTATAAGTGATAAAATGTGCATATACACAAGAAAGGAGCAAACAATCATGAAACTAATTTTAGCGATTATGTCCAATGACGACAGTCCGGCAGTTTCCAGTGCTTTAACAAAAGAAAACTATCAGGTAACCCGTTTAGCAACAACCGGAGGCTTCTTGCGTGCAGGAAATACAACTCTGATCGTCGGTACAGATGATGATAAAATCGAAAGAGCAATCGAAGTCATTGGTGAATATAGCAGACGCCGTACGGAAGTCGTGCCAAGTACAGCTTCTTATGATATCGGACGCTACGCTTCTTTCCCAGTTGAAGTTCAGGTTGGGGGAGCTACGATTTTTGTAATTGATGTGGAACAATTTATTAAGCTATAATGATAAACGAACAGGGTGAAAAAAAGCCCTGTTTTCTTTTGGGAAAACAGAGCGATTACACATGCAGAATACTTTTGCCGTTGATGATAACCTCACAGATACGCAAGTCATGATCTAAAACGACCAAATCAATTTTCTTTCCTAATCCGATCTCATAAGAATAGGATTTCAACATCTTTGCGGCATTGCCGCTGCACATTTGCAAACAGTCAGCCAAGTCAAACATTTCCTCACGATATAAGAAACGAAAGATATCCAGCATATCACAACTGGTATCACTATATCCTTCTTCTCCCTTTTCATAACCGCATTGCTTACGACCATCACTGATGGCATTGATACGTTTACAGCCTAATAACGGAATAAGCCATTTTAACATTTTATGTTGAATATGCTTACGATCCATAATAATTTCACAGCAGCAATCGGATAAGAACACAGCGTCCATCATTGTTTCCTTATGATGATCGATAAAGGGCATCGTATTACATAAATGGGTAATTCTCGTTGCACCGTTTTCAAATGCTTCCATGGTAGTATCGAAGCTGGCATTGGTATGCCCTAAGGATACCTGCACACCATATAGATGCAGCAAAGAGATTGCCTCCATGGCATTGGGAATATCCGGTGAAATGGTCATAATACATATATCATCATGATAGCTTGAAAGAAAGCTGTCTAATTCAGTGAGGTTAATTTCACAAAGCTGATTTTTTTCCTGTGCACCGCAGCAATCGGGATTGAGAAAAGGACCTTCCATGTGGATACCGAAATACGCAGCTCCCTTAATATCATTTTCAAATACCGCACGATATCCTTCAATGATGGTGGCATATTCCTCTAAAGAGCGTGCGGATATGGTCGGACAAAAGGCTGTAATTCCTCGTTTCGCATATTCCAAAGCCAACTGCTTTAGGTTTTCGGGTTGGATATTATCACAATCATGACCACGAAAGCCATGTGTATGTAAATCAATAAAGCCGGGAATTGCCAAATAGCTATTGGCATGTGGTGTTTTATAATCAATACGCTCCACAAAACCGTTTTCTAGGTGTAAATCACCGAAAACAAGCGTACCGTCTTGAATGAATTTTACATTTTCGATTATTTTTTTCATTGCAACACTTCCTTAATACTACCATTGTATTGCATATCATATCCTTTGACAAGCAGGACTTGCCACTATTCTTGAAAAGATGAATGTATGGTAAAATGATAAGAGAGGGTGTTTCGTATGCTAAGTGATGGATATAAAGAAAAGTGCAATATTCTAATACCTTACTATCGAAAACAAAGAATGATTGCTACAAACGAGGGAAGATGGCAGAAGCAATGGTTTTACAGTGATTCTGCAACCAATACACCGATATGTTCCACAAGAACCTATTGCTCATTGGAAATGCAAAAGGGTATTTTTCAAGATGAAATTTATATTTTTGCAGCAAATAAGTTAGATAAGATTGCAGAAGAAAAACGGGATTGGGAAGAAATGCTCACCAAAGAAAGCACTTTATTGATAGATGCCATGAATCGTAAGCAGGATCAGGAAAGCGCAGATATCATTGAACGAATGTTAGTAACAATGCAAAATGCAGAGAATTATCTTTATTACGGAGAGATTGCATATTTATTGCAATCCCTAAAGGCTTTTCTGACGGATCGGAAATTTGTATCGGAAAGCGAGTACGATAACTTAAATGAAATCAGCACTATTTTTAAAAATGAGCTGTATGATCTTTGTATTTATTATCTGTATGTTTATGCAAGCTTTCATGAAGATGAAAAGTTGGAATATGTACTCCATAATTATGATTATGCACATTCTAAGCTGATTGCAAATCAACGGTTTTCAGTGGATCTTTTAGAAAGAGAAAAAAGATATCTTGAAGCACAAAATGCACTTGAGAATATTTTAGAAAACATTATTGATGAAAGATATAATATTCAGAAGCTATTTGTTTACTCAAATTTAGCAACTCTTTTTGTACGTTTTGATAAACATAGTGCACGTCAATGTTGTAGTAACATACGTAAGTTGATTGAAATTACTGATTTATCAAAAGGACAGAATTATACGTTTAATTTAACCTTAGCTGATTTGTATTTACTCATGGAAGATTATACACAAAGTATAGAACTGTATCAAAAAGCATTGACATACAGTAAAACCAATCTTATACGTATATACAGCTGTTTGTGTTTCTTATATAAAATTCAAAATTTTGAGATTCCATTAGAGTATTGCTTGAGTGAAGAATATGAAAAAGGAGATAAGGTGGATTGGTTGTTGTATTCCTATTTTAAGGATTATCAAAATCAAGAAGAAAGCAAAGCGATTGATTATCTTTTAAAAAGCGTTCTTCCGATTCTTACGCATAACGATATCCTATATTATGAGATCGTAGAAAAAATCATCGTTGATTATTGTAAGCGAAGAAAGGCATATAAGCCGATGTATTTACTTCATGAAATGAAAAAAAACTTCATAAAAACGAAAATGATTTCAAAATAATGCCTCTTTTTTTCATTTCACTCCAATCTATTGAAAAAACTGTAAGTTAAGTTATAGTTTTAATATAGAATTGGAGGTTTTTTTATGAAGAAGTATGTTAAAAGTTTAATTATAATTTTGCCTATTATGGGTATGGCGCTATGTTATTGTGCCAAATGTGGAAGCGACCATTCACATACAATAGATTGTAATGATGAAATTATTTTATATGGTGGTAAGTGAAAGAACAATATATGGGAGGGTTAATAAATGAATAATAAAATGTGCTACGTATATAAAACCCGTAAACATGCTTAAGAGATCTATGTCTCTTTTTCACAATATAATACTATAGTATATCATAAAATAGATTATAATGAGTGTATAGAGAGGAGGGGGACATTTAATGAAAAAAATAAACAAAAGGGAAATAATAATTATGATTTTTATATTTTTGATATTCCTATCTTTTTGTTATTCATTTGTTGGTAGAGAAGAGGAAACTATTGCGAATGAGCGATTTACAATGTTGAATTATGATTTAATGATGCCTGATTTGCGTTATGCAGAAGAGACTATGTCAGTAGAAGATAAATGGAAGATAGAAGAATCGTTAGCTGAATTTGATAAGATTTACAAGCAAGCGAATGAGGCGCTAACAAAAAGGAATTATAAAGAATATAATTTGAATGCGACAAAATTATGTTTACTACACTCACTGTATGTTTATGAAGTGTATTATGATCATAAGGAAACGAGTAATGTAGATCATAAATTATATAATGAGCGAAAACAATTGGCAGATTCACTATTTAAAAAAGTCGGATTGAATCAAGATGATTACTATTTTTTAGTAAAAGATCCTTTATATCATGCGCCTAGGGTGCTTATATGGGAATATCCTGGTATCGTTTTACGAGCATCTTTATACTATGAACAATATGAAAAAGGATTACCCCCTTTATCTTCCGGTTCTTCTGATAGTGCTTCTTCCATAATGCATATTTTGGAAGAATTGATGCCATATTTTTTGATTCTTATAGTGGCGATAGTATGTCTTGATATGGTAGATAGTGATCGTAAACAAGGAACATTAAAGTTACTATTAACTCAACCAAAGAAACGCAGTGTATATTTGATGAATAAGGGAAAACTATATGCTAAAAAAACAGCACTGATTATCTTTATACCGCTTGCATTCACTTTTGCATGTATTGGTGTACAAAGTGGATTCAAAACACTTTCTTCTCCTGTTCTTGCTTATGAGAGAGGTTTAACTAATTTAAAAAACATAGATAATCATATTAATGATATTCATTATGTATATGGCTATGATAAAAAAATATATTTTTCAAATGTTTTAATTAATCCGGATAATCCTGAGGATATGGAACCGCAAGATGAAATGGAATTGATTCCTTTTTGGAAATTGTTATTAGCGGCATCAGTTTTTACGATACTATTGATATGCTTCTATGTTTCATTAAATTTGTTGTTGCATACATTGATATCGAATCCAATCATTGCAGCATTGAGCTTTTTGGTTATTGCGGGATTTGGTGTACTTATATCAATGCCTGAAAATGCATGTGCTGTTTATAATGTATTAAATCCGTTTACACATCGAAATCCAATTTATGCAATTACAGGATATACAGGTTATTCTTTCTTGTTTGCGGCAATTGTTTTGTTGCTTGCCACATTTTTGGTTAATAGAATAAGTGTGTTTTTCTTCAAAAGAAAGGATATATCGTGAAAAGGAAGATACGAACGATTTTCTATTGGCTTTCTTATGGAGTTAGAAATAGCAAAAGGTTTTTCTTCCTTAGTATCCTGGGATTATTGATACAGGTTTGTTTTAATATTTTTGATATTCTATTGTTAAAACTTGTTCTGGATAATTTATTACAGGGCAATTTTGGTAAAATCTTATTTTTTGTTGGGATATTTATGATGATTACTTTGACATTGCAATTTCTGTTAAATCAGATTATAAATAAAAGTATTCCAATAGAAAAGATCAAACTACAAAAAGGTTTACTCATGTGTATCTATGAAAAATCACTTGCCAGAAGCTTGAAAAGTTTAGATGATATGAGGGAATATAGTGATTTTTACTTTGTTTTAAATCAAGGTGTAACCAATGTTTTGAATCTGTATGATCATGTAATTTTACTATTACAACAGTTGCTTACTATGCTTTCATTGATAGGGTTGGTTATTGTTTATGATTTGTATATTTTAATAATTGCTGTTATTTGTGTCTGCATTCTTTCCTATTTAAATTATTGCTTGTCAAAGGAATACTATAATGCAAATGTAGAAATGGCAGAGGTAGAACGTGATTTAGATTACATTCATCGAGTCATGTATTTAAAAGAATATGCAAAAGAGTTAAGAATTTATAACTTATTTCTTAAGCTTAAAAAACGTTTTAATTATCAATATCAAGAAAAAGTGAAAGTTCAAGAAGATACAGGGAAAAAGCAGACAAGATTAAAGACAATGCAGCACTTTGTTCAAATATCTTTTCAGGGGATTGTAATATTGTTGTTGTCATTTAAAACGATAAGTAAGAAAATAGCAATCAGTGATTTTGTGGTTTTATTTAATAGCATATTGGAAATAGAAAATCAGTTAGATGCTATGATACAGCTGATACCCAGAATCTTTGAAAATGAGTTATATTTGGAAAAAATAGATGAATTCCTATATGAAAAAGAAGCAATGATTTATGGTAAAGGTAAAGCTGATATTGATAAGATAGTTTTAAAAGATGTATGTTTCAAATATACTACAGCGCATTTAGAGATTTTGCATGATATCAATATGAAGGTCGAACGGGGAAAAAAGATCGCGATTATCGGAAAGAACGGTGCCGGAAAAAGTACATTAGCAAAGATTTTATGTGGTCTATATACACCGGATTCAGGAGAGATAAGTGAAAGTCAATCTAGTTTGTTAGCAAATAGTTCTGTTGTCTTTCAAGACTTCTGTATTTATTCTATGAGCATTTTTGATAACATTTGCATAGAAGAAAGCGGAAAGCGAAGCAGTGATGAAATAAAAGTGTGGGAAGCATTGGAAATGGTTGGATTAGCAGATAAAATTCGTCAAATGCCTAAGAAATTAGAAACTATTATTGATTCGGAATATGATGAAGCAGGAGTTTTATTATCAGGAGGAGAATTGCAAAAAATTGCTATTGCAAGAGCTTTACTGAAAAAAGCATCTATTTTGGTGCTTGATGAGCCGTCAGGCGCATTTGATGTTTTTTCACAAAATGAGTTTTATCATATTTTTGATGAAATAAGTAAAGATAAAATAGTAATTTTTATAACTCATAAATTGTCTTATTTGAAGTGTATGGATAATATATACGTGATAGATGACGGTTGTATTGTAGAAGAAGGAACACATGATGAGCTGCTTCGAAGCCAAGGGCTTTACAAAAAAATGTATTTAGCAGAAGGTGAACATAAATAAAGGATAGGGAGGATATCATGAAAACAATTGTGGAAGTAAATAATCTAACAAAGTTTTACGGAAAAAATAAGGTGCTATCAAATGTTACTTTGAAGATACAAGAAAAAGAGATTGTAGGTTTAATTGGTCCCAATGGTGCTGGGAAATCAACACTTATGAAATGTTTGACAAGCTTGGTGTTTTTTCAAGAAGGGGAAATTAAGATTTGTGGATATGATATACAAAAGCAACGTGAACATGCGCTTTCCGTTCAATCCTCATTGATTGAAATGCCAGGAATGTATCCAAATATGTCAGGAGATGCAAATCTTACCTATTTTGCGAAACTCGGAGGCTGTAGTGAGGAGCAGTATCAATTTGTAAAGGAATTTACAGGGCTTGGTGATGCCTTAAAAAAGAAAACAAAAGAATATTCTTTAGGTATGAAGCAGCGTCTGGGTTTAGGAATTGCGTTGTTGTCAGAGCCGAAATTTTTAATCTTGGACGAACCGATGAACGGTTTAGATCCCGATGGTGTCATTTCTTTGCGTGAAAGCCTGAAATATCTTGTTGAGGAAAAGAAAATGAGCATTCTTATTTCTTCCCATCAATTGGGAGAAATTGAAAAAATGGCATCAAGAGTTATTTTCTTGAACCATGGGGAAGTGGCAGATTATAATGAAGCACTTGTGCAAAAGAAGTTTTATATCTTAGAATCAAAGCAAATAGATGCACTTATTCAAACTTTGGTAAATAGGGAAACAAGCTGTCAATATCAGAAGATAGGAGAGTATCAAATACTATTGGAAACAAGTGGACTGAATGTTCTGCAGAAAGTGTTGGTTGAAGCGGAAAAGCAAGGTATAGAGATTAGTGATATTTATAAAAAGACTGCAAATATCGAAGATATTTACCGTCAGATTTTTAAAGGAGAAGCATGATGAGATATTTTTTTATTGAGCTAAAAAGACATCTTGCGAGTAAATTTACTATCATCATTTTTTTAAGTATGACGATCTTTCTTCTTTTGCATATTCCTTTCCATATGTGGAAAGCACAGAAATATATTGAGAATACAAGAATAAAGATATATACTATTGCCGATAGTGCAGAATCCTATAAAGAAATGACACAAACTAAGGAAGATCGCACCTTTTATCATGAAGAATTTGAAGATTATTACTTTCTCTATCAGGTTTATAATTCCAAGCAGTATGAACAAAATGTTTCAATTAAGACAAATACAGAATATGATATATTAAAGAGAGAGCTCTTGCGCGCCGAACAAGGGAAGGATTTACTTTCACCCAAAACAGTGAAAGAAATTAAACAAGAAATGAAATGGTATGAAGCTTTAGAAGCAAAAAAATATATTCCTTATGCGACACCTTATGATAATCAAACCTTCAATTTCTTATATTTAATTATGAATGATACGATTTCAGTCATTATTCTTCTTCTTTTAGCATTAAGTATAATTCCGATGATCGTTTGCTCGGACTTTGAGGTACACACATATAAATATGTATATACGAGTAAAGCATCAAGAGCAACTATCATGCTTACCAAGTTTGGAATTTCTGTGATTCTTCCACTTGCCATGCTTTTATTATCGGTTGGAATAACATCGCTTGTTACGGGAGCAGTCTTTGGCTTAGGAATAAGTGATTACCCATATTTATTGAGCAATGGTATGCTTATAACAGCAGATAGTTATTTATTTGAGAGTATCAAGCTATTCGCAGCTGTCTTATTTTTCTTTGCCTCTATTCTTTTTGCATTATCCTATATATGTAAAAAGCAGGTAGATGCGATTACTTATTTTAGTTTATTTATCGCAATAACTTATGTCTTTCTAACCTATCGCATTACTTTGAGCTTTTTTCGCTATATTCCGATTTTTTATCTGAATGTAGAAAATATTTTGACAAATGCACTGGGTATTTCAATTCATGAAGCAATTATTTATTGCATTAGTTTTGGAATGATAGTAGTTTTGATGGTTGTGTTATATTATCGAAAAAAGGATTTGCTTGTTGAATAGTAAGCAGCTATGGATACCTTTTTTAGCAAGAGAGTAGCACATTGATTAAAGAGAAAAGCTTAGATTACACAGATATGGAATAGTTTGAATCCTTAGGTGATTACAAAAAGCGTTGTATCAATCCGTATTTTAATTAAATAATAGAAATACAAAGCATTCTTTTGTAGGATAAGAGAATGCTTTGTTTTATAAGTTAGTAAGCACGAAGGGTTGTGATAATAACAACAAAGCTTTCATAAAGTATGCTTATAGCGTATAATAATAAAGATAATATTTTTATTATATATGTAGATGACAGGAGTGATTATATGCTGCGAGTGGCAATTCTGGAAACCGAAGAAGTCGCAAAAGACATTATGTTTGAATTAGCATCTGCTCATCAGAAACAGGAGTTTGCTTTTCATGCATTTAGAAAAATATCAGAGCTGGCAACTGCGCAGGAGGAAAAAGAATTCCATATCATTGTTTTTCATCAAAAATTTGAAATTCCACGTATCACACAATCTTTTGTTTTAAACAACCCTCAGCGCATTATTATATATACGAAAGAGGAGCTAACGGAATGTGAGAAAGTTATTTTACCGTTTGCTCGCATTTTTTATCTCAATAAGCATCATATAAAAGAAGAAATCACACGTATTATGCCACATGTTGAACGCATGCTCAGCAATCAAGAGGAGTATATGTTTGCCTATAATAATGTAGAGATACCACTTCGCATTGCGGATATTCTTTATATCGAAAAGGAAGATAAGTTTCTGGTTTACCATACCAAGCGAGGCGAATTTCGTGAACGAAAGAGTATGAAGGCGGCAAGTCATGATTTTGCGAAAAACAACTTTCTGTGGATTCATGCCAGCTATCTTGTAAATATGCAGCATATCACTCAAATGACACCCGATACGGTATATCTACAAAAGATAAAATTACCAATCGCAAGAGCAAGAAAAAACGAAGTAAGCGAACAAATACGCAAGTATGTGCGTCAAAGATAACCAATTTTTCCAAAATTTTACCAGTTTTTCCATAACGCTTTACAATTTCACATGATGGACTATAATAAAGGTGTAAAGAAAGAGAGCGGTGAGAAAATGGGAAGTTTTAGAGGCTAGATTATTTCATTCATACGTGAAAGCATTTCTTGTAAAGGAATGAATGAAAGGGAAATAATCATAATAATAGCGGACCATAAAACATACGGTGTGGAAACCATCGAAGTGAAGATGCCTAAAGAAAAGTCGGTGAAAGAGGCTCATGTATTAGGAAGCAAAGCCATATCGATCAAATGATGAAAATACATCTAGCGACTGTTGGGAAAGACAAAAGGAAGTGATATCTGGTGAGGAATTGCTAACTAGGTAAAGGAAAGACAGAAGCTAATGTTGAAAGTCATTCGTATAACCGATGAAAAAACAAAATACAAGTAATCGAAAAATACAAAATATTAGAAATACATACAATCGGTTATCATAGAGATGAGTTCATAGATATTTCAGATGAAGAAAGGAAAATAGGCGAGTGAACCTGTAACATACAAATGTAAAAAAATTGTCTGAAATAATCGTCATAAGATAGATAAAGGTATCCGATGTATTGCAATCCGATGAGATATCGCATGCAAAGATAAGGATATTGTTGGTAAAATTGAATAGCATAAACAAGCGAGGCAGAAATGGATTAAACAAATGCCTCGCTATTTTTGAATGAATATTGAAATTTGTGTTATGAAAGCTCAAGTACCATAAAATTTATAAGAGATAATAAACACAAAGATAAGGGAATATGCAATAAGCTTGCTTTTAACTATCTTTTTTAGGTTATCTTCGTCGTTTGCATTTTTGGCAGCAGCGGCTTGGATATATTAACAATACATATACCAAATAGGCGATAATCAAAGCGAAAAGAAAGAAAAACATCTACTCACCCCTTTCTTTACTATGTAAAAATGATTGTAATGTATGGGGTGATGTAGGGGAAAAACAAAAGTAAATATTCATTTCAAAGGGTAAGTTTGGTATAATATAAAATACTGGAGGGATATCATGACAAAGCAGTTTTATAAACAGGATTTTTTTGATGCGTTGGGCAAGCAAGGAATTGTATTAAATGATCAGCAGCAACAGCAGTTTGATGAGTATGCGCAGATGCTTGTGGAATGGAACAAAAAAATGAATTTAACCGCTATTACGGAAATTGATGAAATTTACGAAAAACATTTTTTGGATAGTCTGTTGCCCTCTTTTGATATGGAAATAAACGGAAGCTTTTGTGATGTGGGAGCGGGAGCCGGTTTTCCCAGTATCCCATTAAAAATCGTATATCCGCAGCTAAAGGTTACAATCGTAGAAACCTTGGGAAAGCGAATCACTTTTTTAAATGCCTTATGTGAAAAACTGGGGTTGAAGGACGTAGTGCTTGTGCATGCACGAGCGGAGGATTATGCCAAGGAGCATCGGGAAAGCTTTGATATCGTAAGTGCCAGAGCTGTAGCGAATTTGCCAATGTTATCAGAGCTGTGTATTCCCTTGGTAAAGCTGAATGGGACGTTTTTAGCGCTCAAGGGTGCAAACGGCGATGAGGAATATGAAAATGCCAAGCATGCAATCGAGATTCTCGGCTGTAGACTGGCACAGCGTGATGAAAAAACCTTGAGCGATGGTTCAAAGCGTATCAACTTTGGATTTGCGAAGGTTAAGAAAACACCGAAATGCTATCCAAGAGCATTTGCGAAGATAAAGAAGAACCCTTTATAAAGGAGAGTAGTATGAGAGAAACGAAAATGGTTACCATTGATCAGATAGAACCTAATCCCTATCAGCCACGTATCGAATTTAACGATGAAGCACTAATGGAGTTAGCCCAATCCATTCGTGAAAATGGTTTGATTCAACCGATTAGTGTACGTAAAACAGAGAACGGCTATCAGATCATTGCCGGTGAGCGAAGATATCGTGCGATGAAGATGAATGGTATGGTGGAAGTACCGGTCGTAATTATGGACGCCAATGATATTCAAATGGCGGAGATGGCACTTGTAGAGAATATTCAGCGTGAAAATCTAAGTGCGATCGAAGAAGCAAAATCTTATGTCGATATTATGCGTTTTACCGGTGTTAATCAATCAGAATTAGCACTTCGGGTAGGAAAATCACAGTCGGCGATTGCGAATAAGATTCGCCTTTTGCAGCTTGATGAAAACATACAAAATGCAGTATCCGCACATCAGATCACAGAGCGTCATGCACGTGCACTGTTGGGCTTGGATAGTGATAAGCAGCAAAAGATGTTAGATACAATTGTAAAAAAGGGCTTAAATGTTTCACAGACGGAAAAGGCTGTAAAGCAAGAAAAGCTACCAAAAGAAGAAAAGAAAAAGGTGATGCTGAAGGGTATCAGTAAGAATGTAAAGATTGCCGTTAATACGATTCATCAGGCAGTAGCAATGGTAAAGCGTGCCGGTGTCGATGCAAAGGTATCACAGGAAGAGCTTGAAGATGATGTGATCATCACCATTCGCATACCGAAGTAGAAAGGACGATGAAGATGGGAAAAATAATTGCAGTATCCAATCAGAAGGGCGGTGTTGGAAAAACAACAACTTCGATCAACCTAGCCGCCGGTTTAGGATATTTAGGAAACCGGGTTTTGTTGGTAGACTTTGATCCACAGGGAAACGCTACACAAGGAGTAGGCGCTGAGGTTGGTGATGACAAGCTATCTGTTTATAATCTGATCATGGAGGATTATGAGGTAAGCGATATTTGTAAAAAGCTATCCTCTCCGCCGATTGATATCGTTCCTGCCAATATCGCACTTGCCGGTGCGGACTTGCAAATGGTGAAATTTGAAGCCGGCAAGGAGGAGCTATTGAAAAACAAGCTAGATAAGGTAAAGGACGAATATGATTTCATCATCATTGACTGTCCTCCATCTCTTGGCTTATTAAACACGAACGCTTTAACCGCTGCTGATTCGGTCATTATTCCGGTGCAGTGTGAATATTATGCTTTAGAGGGTGTAACACAGCTGTTATTAACCATTCGTTTGGTACAGCAGCTATTTAATAAGAATTTGGTGATTGAAGGTGTTGTATTGACGATGTACGATGCCAGAACAAAGCTGAGCGTTGAGGTACAGCAGGAGGTACGCCGCCACTTTAAAGAAAGAGTATATAAGAACTACATACCCCGTAATGTTAAGTTGAGTGAAGCGCCATCAAGAGGAATGTCCGTATTTGAATATGATGTACGCTGCGAGGGCGCAAAGGCCTATGCCGGACTTGCCAGCGAGGTACAAAGAATGAATAAGAAAACAAAATAAGGAGGCTAGTTATGGCGAAGAAAGAAAGCAATCCAAGACTTGGAAAAGGATTATCTGCGATTTTCGGTGAAGATGTCAATTCCGTATTGGAGGATATCCAACAGGGAAAAAGCGAAGTACATAGCGATGCAAAATTTGAAGTCGCTGTCAGTGAAGTAAAGCCGAACCCATATCAGCCCCGCAAGGTTTTCGATGATGAAAAAATCCAAGAATTAGCACAATCCATTCAACAGCATGGAGTGTTTACTCCGATTTTAGTTAAGAAAACGATCAAGGGCTATGAATTGATTACCGGTGAGCGACGTTTGCGTGCCGCTAAGCTTGCGGGATTAAAAAACATACCGGCAATTTTAATGGATTTTGATGATCAGCAAATGATGGAAATTGCCTTATTGGAAAATATTCAACGTGAGGATTTGAATGCCATCGAGGAAGCACAGGGCTATGACAAGCTGATTAAAAAGCTTGGCTATACCCAAGAGGAGCTTGCAAAGCGTATCGGAAAATCTCGAGAACATGTTGCGAATATGTTACGCTTACTAAGACTTCCAAAAAAGGTGCAGGAGCATGTAACAAACGGTGAATTAAGCATGGGGCATGTACGTGCATTGTTGGCATTGAATGATGAAAAGCAAATGGAAGAGGCAGCAAAAAAAGCTATCAAAGAGGGCATGAGTGTACGTGCTATTGAGGCGTATGTAAAGGCATTACAAACACCGAAGCCACAAACAGTAAAGAAAGAAAAAGATGTTAATCTAACCAGTGTGGAAAACCGCTTGCAAAATCGCTTTCAAACAAAAGTGCAGGTTAGTGAAAAGCAAATCACGATTCATTATAAAGGAAACAATGATTTGAACCGCATCTTAGAGCTATTAGGCGGAATAGAGGAAGAAGTATAATGAAACTGCATATCCTGCTTATCAGCCTAATCGTGATATTCTCGATCATGGCACTTGCGATTAAGAAATATCATGTCTTAGTGCTTGTACCGGGAGCAAAAAAGCATCGAGAAGAGATTGATATTCCCCTAATTTGCAAGCTTATGGGAAATCTGTATTTGTTAATTGCGGGAATGCTGTTGGTGTGTGAAATCGGAGAGTGGATCTATCCTGGATTTTTGAAAATTTTTATTTGGATAAGTGTCATACCGATTGCCGTATATGTTCGTTTAGCAATGAGTAAGATTATGAAATAACTAAAATAATCGTTGGTTTTATCTTATTAAAATGAACAATTAAGCAAACGAATAGCAGAATGAAATCGTTTTCGAAAAATATTGACATAACTATTCTTTTATGATTAAATTAAGTTGAAATCAATGAGAGTAACTCTTTTGAGGCTTAACCAGCGATTTATTCAATTACTATGTAGTAAGAAGATGGGGAGCAGAAAAAGAGTTTTTTTGTTTCTCACGATGGGAGCAAATGATGTTTGGATTTAAGAAAAAAGAAAGAATCGTCGAATTAGCATCTCCGGTGAATGGGAAGATGATTGATTTAAAAGAAGTACCTGATAAAGTTTTTGCTTCAGAAATGATGGGACCGGGAGTTGCATTTATTTCAAATGACGGTAAGATTTATTCTCCATGTGATGGGGAGCTTATAACCGTGTTTCCAACGAAGCATGCAATTGGAATTAAAGCTAACAATGGAGCAGAAATTTTGATTCATTTTGGATTGGACACGGTTCAATTAGAAGGCAAAGGTTTTAGACAGGTTGCAAAAGAAGGGCAAAGGCTAAAAAAAGGAGATCTTATTTTAGATGTGGATATTGTATTTCTTCAAAAAAAAGGATATGCAATAGAAACGCCTATGGTTATAACAAATTCAGATGAATTTTATGTGAAAGTAAATAAACTTGCAAATGTATCAACAAATACAGAAGTAGTGATTACCTTAGAAAAGAAGTAGTGATAGTATATGGAAGTAATAAAAAAATTAGGGAATAATGCAGCTATATGTAAAGATAATAGCGGAAGAGAATTGATTGCTATCGGATTAGGAATTGGTTTTCCTAAATGTCCGTATATATTGGAAGATTTAAGTAAGATTGATCGTACTTTCTATAACGTTGATAAAGAGTATTTGAATTTGTTTGAATATATTGATTCTGAAATTTTTAGTATTGCAGCAGATGTGATAGATTTAGCTACAACAATGTTAAGTGTACCATTAAAACATAATGCACAATATACATTGGCAGATCATTTGAATTTTGCAATTGAACGTATGGATAAAGGTATGATTTTTTCAACCCCGATTTCAAATGAATTGAGAGATTTATATCCGGTGGAAGTAAAGATTGCTAAATATACCTTAGGATTAATGAAAAAAAGACGGAATATTGATTTGCCAGAAGAAGAAATGTATGCAATCGCAATGAATATTATCAATTCAGAAGAAAATATAACAGTATCAGGTAATGTTAAGCTTAAATCAGAGTTTATACGTGAAGTTGTTCACGTAATAGAAGCGCAAATGAACGTTTCGATAGATATGCATTCATTCAATTATTCGAGATTTGCTTCACACATGCAGTATTTATTCAGAAGAAAAAACGAATGCACAGAAATAAGTAGTGCAAATAAAAAATTATTTGAAGTATTAAAAAATGAATACACAGAAACATATCAATGTGTATTATTGATTAAAAAACTGATTTTTGATAAATTTAATTGGAATATTGGCGATGAAGAAATTTTATATTTAATTCTTCACGTCAATAGATTATGTTCACATTAGGGTGTTACGATAGAATCGGCATAACCTTTACATAATTTGCATCTATAAGTGCATATTGCGTAAAGGTTTTTGTTTTATGAGAGGATAAAGAGATATGAAAAAAGAAAAAGCTATACAAATTGCAGAAAATGTTTTAAAACAAATAGGTGGAAAGGATAATGTATCTAAAGTATTACATTGTCAAACACGTTTACGATTTAACTTGAAAGATGAGAGTATTGCAGATGATGCGAAGATTGAAGCAATTAGTGGTGTATTAGGTGTAGTACGTGCAGGTGGTCAGCTACAAGTTGTTGTTGGAACAGAAGTAAAAGATGTATATAGAGAAATTTGTGAAATAGGAAATTTTGAAAATACAGATAAAGACATTGTTCCGGTAAAGAAAGAAAAAATCACTTTCAAATCAATAGGAAATAGGATTTTAGATGCCATTTCCGGAAGCATGGGTCCAGCTATTCCGGCAATTGTGGCATCTGCATTCTTTAAAATGCTTGTTGCTGTATTGGGACCAGATGTATTAGATGTATTACATGAAGGAAATGATTTATACACATTATTCACATTTGTAGGAGATGCAGCATTTTATTTCTTCCCGGTAATTGTTGGTTATACGAGTGCAAAGAAATTTAATTTGAATCCGGTACTAGGTATTTTAATGGGGGCTATTCTAATCCACCCGACATTTGTAGGTTTAGTTGGAAAAGAATTTACAGTTTATGGAATCCCATGCAATGTCCAAAGCTATGCTAGTTCAATTGTACCAATCATTTTATCAAATTGGGTAATGTCATATATTGCTCATTTCTTTGATCGTATCATTCCCGGATCTATTCGTTCCGTATTCTCACCGGCATTTACCCTTGCTGCTATGCTGCCAATTGCATTATGTGTGTTTGGACCAGCAGGAGCGTTTATTGGGGAATATGTAGTAGCTGCATTATTCTCACTAGAAGGTATTGCTGGATTTATTGGTATTGGGTTAATCGCTGCTTTATATCCTGTTTTGGTAATGACCGGTATGCACATGGTATTGATTACAACGTTGTTCCAAATTTTTGCTACCAAGGGATTTGATGGTTTTGCAGCAGTTGCAGTTTCTGTTTCTAGTTTTTCAATTATGGGTGTTGGCATCGGTGCCTTCTTACGTTTGAAAAATAAAGAACAGAAAGCACTTGCGTTATCTTATGGAATTACCGCAATTGTTGCTGGAACATCTGAACCGACAATTTATGGTATATGCACAAAATACAAGAAACCATTCATTGGTCTGTTAGCCGGAGGATTCTTAGGTGGTGCATACGCAGGATTAACCGGAGTTATTGATGCTACTCTTGTTCCATCTTCCAATATATTTGCGGCATTATGTTTCCTTGGTAAATCACAAGCTAATGTGGTTAATGGGATTATTGCATGTGTAATTGCATTTGTAGCAACAGCCGTATTTGTATATTTCTTTGGTTTTGATAAAAACGAAAAAGATATTCAAGGTTAATATAGAAAACGAGGGGAATAGCTCCCCTCAAGTCATTTAATAAAGAGGTGTTTATATGATAAATTCAAAAATTTATTTGCCTAGTGGAGCATATTTTGATACATATATCATGGATTCAGAAATAAACTATCGTGAATTTAGAAAAAGACCTGCTATTATAGTTGCACCAGGTGGTGCGTATGCAATTCATGCTACGAAAGAAGGGGAACCTATTGCGCTTGAATTCATGAAAATGGGATACCAAATGTTTGTATTAAAATATTCTGTTGGTTCGGATCGTGAACATCCAGAAAAAGGTATTTTAAAAGCTGCAAAGTATCCGCTCCAAGTTGTTGAGATGTTTGAAACATTACATATCATAAAACAAAATGCAGAACAATGGAAAATTGATGTGAATCGTATATTTATGATGGGATTTTCAGCTGGAGGTCATGTTTGCGCATCTTGCGGGGTTCGTTGGAATGATCCTAGTATCATAAAAGAATTAAGTTTTAAACCGAAAGAAAACGAATTAAAAGCAAAGGGAATTATATTGGGTTATCCTTTCTTAAGACCGAATAGTGAAGAATTTATGGTGCAACACAAGTTAGAAAGTGTAAAGAAAGTCCAAAAGATAATGAATTATGTCTTATATCAAACAAATACACCTTTATTGGAACAAATATATAAAGTGGATTTATTAAACTATATTTCAACAGATACTGTACCAATGTTCATTTGGCATTCTATAGATGATCCGGTTGTTGATTCTCGAAATTCTACGAAATTCATCGCAAAATTATTAGAATTTGATGTGCAAGTAGAATATCATTTATTTGGACATGGTGAACATGGAAAAGCGTTGGATAATAGGTTGACTCATATAGATGATGAGATTGATTGTCATTTGAATCAATGGGTATTTTTGGCAGATTATTGGATGAACAGGATGGGAAGAAAGTAATATGATGAGAAAAGAAGATTATACAATTTTTGAGTATCGTATGGGAAAAGAAATTAAATATGCAGATATGATACACGAAGAACGGTTACATGGAAAATTTGAAAAAATTTGTGTAAAGACAGAAACTGCTGGATATGTAGATATATCTATTTATAGACCACTGAATTGGAATGGAAAAACGCCATTGAAAGCTGTATTCAATTTTCATGGAGGAGGAAATGTTTTAGGATACTATGAGCAAGATGGAAAATACTGTCGGAAATTAGCAGATTTAACAAATTGTGCTATTTTGAATGTAGATTATGTTTTAGCACCGGAATTTAAGTATCCCAAACCGTTATTTTCAAGCTATGAGGCAATAGTGGAAGTTCTGAAACGCAACGAAGAATTATTGCTTGATAAAGAAAATGTTATGGTCATGGGACATAGCGCAGGCGGATATATTTCAGCATGCTTATCTTTAATCGATCGTGATAGAAAAGAAATCGGAATTAAAGGAGCTATTTTAGATTATCCTCCCTTACGACAAGAGATAAGCGCAGATCTTCGAAAGGTACAAGATCCTTCCAAAGCAATTTCAGAAAATAGAATGCTGCAATATATCAATTGGTACTATAATAGTTTTGATGAGTTAGATGAAGAATTAGCATCGCCATTGTTGGCAGATCTTCATAATTTACCTAAAATGTTAGTGATAAGCGCGGAATTTGATTCATTAAAAAATGAAGAAAAAGCTTTCGCGGAAAAAATGAAACTAGCTTGCGGTGATGTAAAATATATCGAATATTCTTCTTGTCGTCATGGTTTTACACATGAATGCTTTGATGAGTTTATGCCACAAGAAGCAGAGGAAGCATGGTGTGTAATGGCTGATTTTATTAAGGAGATTCTAGAATGATATGGCAACCAAAAAACTAAATTATCATTTGATGCCTAGAAAAGGTTGGTTAAACGATCCCAATGGGTTAGTTTTCTTTCATGGGAGGTATCATATATTTTATCAAGCTGATGAAGATGACTTACAAGGACGTATGAATAAAGCTTGGGGACATTATTCAACCACTGATTTTGCAACATATACAAGGCATGAGCTTGCTATTTTACCGGATTCTGAATATGATATAAATGGAGCTTATTCAGGGAGTGCAATTATTAAAGAAGATACATTGTATTTGTTTTATACGGGAAATGTACGATATTCAGGAAATCATGATTATATCCACTCGGGAAGGGAACAAAATTTGATCTGTGTGGAAAGTAAAGATGGATTCAATTTTAAAAACAAGCGCTGTCTTTTAACGAATAAAGATTATCCAAGAGATTGCACGAAGCATGTACGAGATCCTAAATTATTTATTTCGAAGGGGAATTATCATCTTTTATTAGGGGCACGTTTGCAAGATGATACAAGTTGTGTTTTAGAATATATGAGTAATGATCTTAATTCGTGGGAATACTTACAACGCTATACTCCTAAAAAAGATGTAGGGTATATGATGGAATGTCCTGATTTCCTTAAAAATGAAAACAATAGGTTTATTATGTGTTGTCCACAAGGCTTTGTTAAAGAGCAAGAGATATTTAAAAATGTTTATGATTGTGGGTACTATAAAATTAAGGGGAATGATTTAGTTGAATATCAAGCTTTAGATTACGGGTTCGATTTTTATGCTCCGCAAACATTTTATAATTCAAAACGATTGATTATGATGGCGTGGATAGGAATGCCGGATAATGAATATCTTGATATATATGATGATTGGAATCAAACATTAAGTATGCCAAGGCAAATAGAATTTAAGGAAGGTAGAATGATACAAAAACCGATTGATGAAATATTAAGCTTGCGAAAAGAGAAGAAGAAATATTGTCGCTCTTTTGCAATCTCGAAATCAAGCAATATTGAATTTGAAGCTGACAATGAATTTGTTTTGTTTTTAAATGATATAAAAATGGTATATAAGAAAAACGAATTATGTCTAGATCTTTCTAAATGTAACTGTAATAGAAATAAACGATATATTCAAAATATAAAAGTGAATAAAATGTCGATATTTATAGATGAGACGGTACTTGAGATTTTTATTAATGATGGAAGATATACTATGACTTCAAGGTTTTATGATTCCAATAATCAATTAAATATAAAAACAGAAGGCATTAAAGAGATGATAACTTATGAAATGAAGGGGGTTAAAATTTTATGAAAAAGCTGTTAGCTATTGGAGAAGCGCTGATTGATATGATTCCTTCAAATGTTGGAAAAATTATGAATGTAAACAGTTTTTCTCCGAAAGTAGGTGGTGCTCCTTTGAATGTGTGTGGTGCATATTCAAAGCTTGGAGGAGTTAGCAATATTATTACAATGTTAGGAAACGATCCGTTTGGAGACAAAATTATTAAAGAATTGGAAGATTTTAATGTGCATGTAGATTATGTGAAAAGAACAGATTTGGCAAATACTTCTTTAGCGTTTGTGGCTTTAGATGAACATGCGAATCGTGAATTTTCTTTTTATCGAAAAATGGGTGCGGATATGTTGTTGTCTGAAAAAGATATAAATCCAGAGTGGTTTTTAGATGCATACGCGTTACATTTTTGTTCCGTATCATTGGGGGAATTTCCAATGCGTAAAGCGCATGATCGGGCATTAGAAATTGCTAAAGAGAAGAATATTGTTATTTCATTTGACCCTAATGTCCGTTTACCGTTGTTTGAAGATTATGAATATCTAAGAAAAACAATTAACGAATACATTAACTATGCAGATATATTAAAAATTAGTGATGAAGAAGTGGAATTTATCTTTGAAAGTAAAAATATTGAAGATGTTTTGGATTCTTTATTTGAAAAAGGCGTAAAGTTAATAATTTATACAGCAGGTAAAGAAGGAGCAACAGCATATACAAAACATGTAAAAGTTTATTCAGAAGGAAAAAGGGTTAAGGCAGTAGATACAACGGGAGCAGGAGATGGCTTTATTGGTTGTTTATTATATCAATTGGCAAAAGATAAAGTAGAATTAGAGGATCTTGAAAGGCTTAAAGAAAATCAATTAAAGCATTATCTGGATATTGCAAATAAATTTTGTGCAATTTCTGTTACAAAAGAAGGTGCCATAGCAAGTTATCCAACATTTGAAGAATTAAAATAAGAAATTTAGAATACTTTGAATGGTTAAAGCAAGTATAAAATCAAAATATAGTTACATCATAAATAATATTTTAAATAGTATATTTCGTAATAAATAAGCAGGCAATTCAACATACCTCTGTGAATTGCCCGCTTATTTATTTTTTAACAGCTCTTTGCGAATATAGGCAATTGTTTGATCCGTACCATGATCTCGTTGATAAATTAAAATATGTTCTAACAATGCTTTGGTATTGGGGTGCATAAGAACATGATGATAGCCACGCATAAAGTATTCATAAGCACTGCCATCATGATAAGCGTCCTTCATATAGATTTTGGAAGCAGCGGTACGATCACAATACATTTCGATAACATAATTTAAGGGCATTTCTAAAGGCTGAATCCCATCGGCAGCATTATCCAACCAATACTCCCAATGATGCTTATTTCTTCCTTTGTGATGCAGCCAGCCAAGCGAATACCCCTTGACTTCCTTTTCCCGATCGATCGGACTGCGATTGCCTTGATAATAACGAGCACCGGCGGAAAACTCCACCCAAGAATATTTGGATAAATCATGCAGAAGCCCTTGTTTATATAAACCACAGCGAAAGCAAAGCTTGGTTACCGCAATCTTATGCTTTGTAATGGTTTTTAAATGTCCCCATATATTTGCCATTCGCAACACCTCTCAATAATAATATTGTATCATGGATTATGAAAAGGACAAAAGAAAAGAGCCTATTGCTAAGCTCTTATTTTGCTTTTCTGCGATTGGCAACCCATGCCTGTATCGGAAAATACAAGACGATTGCCAAGATCACTGTCGCAAGAATGAAATTCAAAGGCCATGTAAATTTTTCGATGTAGCCTTGGAAGAAGATTACCAGAATGATTACCGGTAAAATATAGGCACAGTAGCTAAATAGTTTTGCCGGGAATTTTCTCCCTTTACCAGTATTCGCTTCGTTAATAAAGTTTTTCCAGCCCCAGCCATAGCGATGTGTACAAAACATTAGATACAGCAAGGAGCCAAGTGGAAGCAAGTTGTTGGAAACGATGAAATCTTCCAAATCTTGAATGTTTGTTCCAACACCGAGTGGCTGAATATCCGATAAGATATTAAAACCAAGAGCACAAGGAAGTGATAGTACAATAATCAATACAAAATTTACGAGAACGGCCTTTTTTCTTGTCCAACCGCTGTCCATGGCATAGGCAACGATATTTTCAAACACGGCGATAATGGTTGTAAGTGCCGCAAAAGACATAAACAAAAAGAATAAAAAGCCCCAAATACTTCCTCCTGCCATTGAATTAAATACATTTGGCAAGGTTACAAATACTAATCCCGGACCACTGTCAGCTGCCACTCCAAAGGAGAAGCAAGATGGGAAGATGATCAAGCCGGCAATAAAAGCAACCAAGGTATCTAAGATACAAACATTTAAGCTTTCCTGTGTTAAACGATGCTCTTTTCCGATATAAGAACCGAAGATTGCCAAAGAACCGATACCTAAGCTTAAGGTAAAGAAGGCTTGTCCCATTGCCGCAAATACTGCATTGCCAATCCCGTTTTCAATCATTTTATGGAAGTCGGGAACCAGATAAAACTTCAAGCCTTCCATTGCATTTGGTAAGGTAAAAGCACGAACGACAAGCACCAACATAACGATGAATAGACATGACATCATGTATTTCGATACCTTTTCCACACCGTTTTGTAAACCACGGCTGCAAATAAAGAAACCGATGACAATAGTAGCAAGCATCCAAAAAATATTTTGCCACGGATCTGCCAACATGTTGCTAAAGGTTGCGCTGACTTCTTCCGTATGCAAAGAACCATTAAAGTGTCCGCTCAACATTTTGAAACAATAATTCAGCATCCAACCTCCGACTGTTGTGTAAAACATCATCAAAAGGTAGTTGCCTCCAATTGCAAAATATTTGATGCCATGCCACTTGGTTTTGGGTGGCTCTAAGACATCAAAAGATTGTGCCGATGATTTCTGTGAAGCACGTCCAACCGAAAATTCCATAACCATGATCGGTAAGCCGAGAATCACTAAAAAGATTAAATAGAGCAGTACAAAAGCAGCTCCGCCGTATTGACCGGTGATATAGGGGAAACGCCATACATTTCCCAAACCTACGGCACAGCCTGCGCTAATTAACAAAAAGCCCAGACGCGACGATAATTTCTCTCTGTTTTTCATATAAATCCCTCTTTCATTTGTTGATATTTTAGCGGATTTATAAGGAATTATCAACGTATATGACAGATAAAAAAAGAAAATAAGAGTCAAGATATGAAATTTTTAGGGAATAATGATATACTAAGGAAAGAAAACGAGGTGTATAGAAATGGAAATGGGTAGAAATACACGCTGCTGGTGTGGCAGTGGAAAAAAATATAAGCAATGTCATGAGAAGTTTGATGAAAGACTATCGCAAATGGCAAGAGAGGGGCATGTGATTCCCGATCGTTCCTTAATTAAAAACAAAGCGGATATTGAAGGCATTAAGAAAAGCGCTAAGATCAATACCGGTGTATTGGATCATGTCGCAAAGCATATTCATGCCGGTATGAGTACAGCAGAAATTGATCAGTTGGTGTATGATTATACGGTTTCTCACGGAGCGATTCCGGCACCGTTAAATTATATGGGGTTTCCGAAAAGTGTTTGTACTTCGATCAATGATGAGGTATGCCATGGGATTCCCGATGAAAATATCATCTTGCAAGAGGGGGATATCGTAAATGTCGATGTATCAACGATCTTTCATGGATACTACTCCGATGCTTCTCGTATGTTTATGATCGGTGAGGTAAGTGAGAATGCCCGCCGTCTTGTAGAGGTTACCAAGGAATGTTTGGAAATCGGTATTCAGGCAATCAAGCCTTGGGGACATGTAGGTGATATCGGTGCGGCGATTATGGCACATGCCAAGAAGAACGGATACAGTGTGGTTATTGACTTTGCAGGGCATGGGGTAGGTAAGGAGTTCCATGAGGACCCGATTGTTTCCCATGTTGGGAAAGCCGGTACAGGCATGGTGTTAGCACCGGGCATGGTGTTAACTGTTGAGCCGATGATCAATGAAGGAGATTATCATTTATATATTGATGCGGATAATGGTTGGACAAGCTATACCGAAGATGGAAAGCTGTCTGCACAATGGGAGCATACCGTTTTGATTACCGAAAAGGGAGTCGAAATTTTAACATATTAAGGAGAATATATGCGAGTATTACTACAAAGGGTAAAACATGCAAGCGTAAAGGTTGATGATACTGTTTGCGGACAGATTGAACAGGGCTTTTTATTGCTTGTGGGAATTACGGATACCGATACGGAAGAAATCGTAAAGAAGCTGGCAAGCAAATGTGCAAAACTGCGTGTATTTGAAGATGAAAACGGAAAGCTGAATCAAGGTCTGCAAGATGTTAAGGGTAAGATTTTATCAATTTCACAATTCACACTTTATGCGGATTGTCGTAAGGGCAGACGTCCAAGCTTTGATAGGGCAGCAAAGGGAGAAATCGCCAAGCCGCTGTATGAGCTGTTTAATAAGGAATTGGAAAGCTATGGTATCGTTGTAGAAACAGGCATATTCGGTGCGGATATGAAGGTGGAATTGTTAAATGACGGACCGGTTACCATTTTGCTTGACAGTGATGAATGGGTTGGAAAATAAAAGGAGAAAGATATGGCTGAAATTGTATATGGAAGTGAAATTGCCAAGAAGATAAAAGCAAAATTAGCAGCGAAAATGCAAGCCTTAAAACAGGAAGGTAAGCGATTGCCGAAGCTATGTGTTGTTTTGGTAGGCAATCATCCGGCAAGTCTTTCTTATGTAACAGGAAAGGAAAAGGCTTGTAGGGAAATCGGAATGGAAAACGATTTGATTCGTTTGCCACAGGACATCAGTGAAAAAGCACTTTTGGATTTTATTCAAAAGTTAAATGTTGATGATGCAGTCGATGGAATTTTGGTACAGCTGCCACTGCCTGCACATATTGATGAGCATAAGGTGCTGTTTGCGATTGATCCCGCTAAAGATGTCGATGGCTTTCACCCAATTAGCTTAGGAAAGCTGATGTTGCAAGAGGATACGTTTATCTCCTGTACTCCCAAAGGCATCATGCGTATCCTAGAGGAAATCGGCTACGATGATTTAAGCGGTAAAAAAGCAGTTGTGGTAGGACGCAGCAATATTGTCGGAAAGCCGGTTGCACAGCTGTTGATGAATAAGCATGCGACGGTAACAGTATGCCATTCCCGTACGAAAAATGTAGAAGAAATTGCCGCACAAGCAGATATTTTGATTGCGGCGATCGGCAAGCCACGCTATATCCATGCTTCTTGGGTAAAGGAAGGTGCAGTGGTTATTGATGTTGGTATCAATCGTGATGAAAACAACAAGCTGTGCGGTGATGTGGATTTTGAAGCCGTAAAGGAAAAGGCGGCATACATTACTCCGGTTCCCAAAGGAGTCGGACCGATGACGATTGCGATGTTATTGGAAAATACCTTAGAGGCTTATGAAAAGAAGGAAGGATAATGCGAAATGGTGGATAAGAACTACGATTTAAACGATATTGTGGAAATGAAAAAAGAGCACCCTTGCCATAAATCGAAATATTGGAGAGTCATTCGCATGGGAGCGGATATTCGCATCAAATGCTTGGGGTGTGGAACAAGTGTATTATTTCCACGTGTAGAATTTGGAAAGAAATTAAAGCGTGTTATTGAAAAAGCAGATCAAGGAAGCGAAGAATAGTCATTCGCTTCTTTTTGAGTGAAAGGAGAAACGCTATGCAATCTCTATGGAAGCTATATCAGGTATTTTGTTCGGTGGGGTTTTGTACCTTTGGCGGTGGCTATGCCATGTTATCACTGTTGCAACGAACGGTAGTAGAAAAATATCATTGGGCAAGTGAGGAGGAACTGATGGATTATTATGCCATCGGACAATGCACGCCGGGTATTATTGCCATCAATACCGCCACCTTCATCGGTTATAAAAAAGAGGGGTTACGCGGAGCACTGGCCGCAACACTCGGTTTTTTAACCCCATCGCTCATCATTATTTTATTGATTTCCATGTTTATGCAAAACTATGCCGATTTAGCACTTGTTAAGCATGCCTTTGCAGGCATTCGTATAGGGGTTACGGTGTTGATTTTCGATGCCATTATCAAGCTTGGTAAGAAAAGCATCGTCGATGCCTATTCACTTGTTATTTTTGCGGTTATTCTTGTGCTTGCGGTATGTACAGGAGTTTCCCCAATCATTTTGGTCGTAAGCTGTGGTGCTGTGGGATATATGCTTTATCATAAGGCGGTGATGAAGTGATGAAAACATTATTTCGTTTGATGTTTGAATTTTTCAAAACGGGATTATTTGCTGTCGGCGGTGGCTTGGCAACCTTGCCGTTTATTTATGACATGGCAGATAAGAGCGGGTGGTTCACACATCTGGATATTTCCAATATGATTGCCATATCCGAATCTACGCCCGGTGCTATGGGCATTAACATGTCCACCTATGTAGGCTATTTGGTAGATGGCATATCAGGTGCATTGTTGGCAACCTTAGCTCTTGTTACACCTTCCGTTATCATTATTATTATCATTGCCAAGGGAATGGAGCGCTTTAAAAATTCAAAGACGGTTGAATGTATATTTAAAGGCTTACGTCCGGCATCTACGGCTTTGATTGCCGCAGCAGGCTTACGTGTCGCCAAGTTGGCGTTTTTTCCTAACGGAGTAACTATGGAAGGATTTTCTTTACTTGCAGTGGGGATTGCACTGGGCTTATATGTTCTCATACGTAAATATAAGCTGCACCCGTTAGCGTGTATTGCCCTTAGTGCATTTGTCGGCTGTTTGCTTCAGATGTAAGGGAAATATGAAAATAAGCATAGCACTTGTATAGTAAAAATGATAAAATAGATGCGTTGAATGAAAGGGGTATGTATATGCCATTAACAGCAGGTATCGTAGGCTTACCGAACGTTGGTAAATCTACATTGTTTAATGCAATCACAAAATCACAGGTGGAAGCTGCCAATTATCCTTTTGCGACCATTCAGCCCAATGTGGGAGTCGTAGAGGTACCCGATCATCGCTTGGATCGTTTGAGTGAGTTGTTCCACCCGAAAAAAACTATTTATACAACTTTTGAATTTACCGATATTGCCGGACTTGTAAAAGGAGCCAGTAAGGGCGAGGGATTGGGAAACCAATTCTTAAGCAACATTCGTTTAACCGATGCGATTTGCCATGTGGTACGTTGTTTCGATGATGCGGATATTACCCATGTGGAAGGCTCCGTAGATCCGATTCGTGATATTGAAATCATCAATTTGGAGCTAATCATGGCAGATTTACAGACGATTGAAAATCGCTTAGGCAAGATCGAACGTAAAGCAATGACAAATAAGGATAAGGACGCACTGCATGAGGTCGCAACCTTGAAGAAGCTGCAAGAGGCTTTTGAAGCAGGAAAACCGGCCCGTAGCGTTGAACTTGATGAAGATGAGCTGGCAATGTTAAAGGCATTTAGCTTATTGACGCTAAAGCCGATGATCTATGTTGCGAATATGTCCGAGGAAGAAATATCCGATCCGCAAGCCAATGTGTATTATCAAAGGGTTAAGGAATTGGCGGACAGTGAGCATAATCAGGTTGTGGCAGTTTGTGCCAGAATCGAAGAAGAGCTATCCTCTTTAGAGCCGGAGGAAAAGAAGGTCTTTTTAAATGACTTGGGAATTGCGGAGAGTGGCTTGGATCGCGTAATCAAAGCAGCGTACAATATTCTTGATCTATGCACATTCTTAACGGCCGGAGAAGATGAATGTCGTGCATGGACCTTCCGTAAGGGCATGTTGGCACCGCAATGCGCAGGTGTTATTCATACCGATTTTGAAAAAGGGTTCATTCGTGCAGAATGCTATAAATTTGAAGATATTGATGCCTTGGAAAGCGAACAGGCAATCAAGGAAGCCGGTAAGCTGCGTTTAGAGGGTAAGGATTATGTGGTACAGGACGGCGATGTGCTGCACTTCCGTTTCAATGTATAAAAAAGTATTATAAAAGCTGTGTTGAAGTGTGCCGGTAAGGACAGGAAGCACAGCTTTTTAACTGCTTGTTTTGATACGATTTTACAAAAATATACAGCGATAAACGAAAGAAACAATATTTCAAAAATGTAAATGATTTACAATGCCCAAAACATGAAAAGTGATGTATAATAAACAAGCACATAAGCAGAAGATAGGCAAATACGTTTACGTATACAAGAAATCATTATAAAATATAGACACAATGTCGAAGGATCAAGAAGCAATATATTTCCTTTTTTTATGTCGATATATGGAAAATTCAAGGAGGTAAGAGTATGATTACGGTAATTAAAAAAAGAGACGGTCGTGAGATTCATTTTTCACCGGAAAAGATTACACGAGCAATTTTTCTGGCTGCCAGTCATGTTGCACAGGACAGTGGAGAGGTAGCGGATTATGCAACTGCGGAGCGTTTGTGTGAGCAGGTTGTTGGCTTGTTGAATAACTGCTATCAGGATAAGGTGCCGAGCGTTGAAGAGGTACAGGATATGGTGGTTAAGGTATTGATTGAAAACGGTCATGCGAAAACAAGTGAGGCATATATCTTATATCGTGCCGAGCGCTCTAAAATCCGCAATATGAAAACACGTTTAATGAAATCCATCGGTGAAATCACATTCTCGGATAGTAATGATGCAGATATCAAACGTGAAAATGCCAATATCGACGGAAATACAGCTATGGGTACGATGCTGCAATATGGTAGCGCTGTTTCCAAAGAATTTTGTATGTCCCAGCTGATGAATCCAACACATGCGCAGATGCATGAAAAAGGCGATATTCATATTCATGATATGGACTTTATGAATATGGGAACTTTAACCTGCTGTCAGATTGACTTGGACAAGCTGTTTGAAAACGGCTTTTCAACCGGACATGGACATTTGCGTGAACCAAAGGATATTACGAGTTATGGGGCTTTGGCAGCAATCGCTATTCAAAGCAATCAAAACGATCAGCATGGCGGTCAAAGTATTCCGGCATTTGATTTCTATTTGGCAAAGGGGGTTGCGAAATCCTTCCGTAAGGAATATATGGCAAACCTAAATCGTGCTTTGGAAATCTATGTGGATCCGGATATGGATATTAAAGAGCGCTTCTTGGCAGTCGAGGAAGCATGTGGAAAATCACCTAAGATTGAAATCGAAGATGAATTTGTTTGTGCATTAAATGAGATGCTGAAAAAGGAATTTGCTTTAAGTGATGAAATCATCGAAAAGATCAATGCCTTCACATATAAGGAAGCGATGAAATCAACAGATCGCAAGACCTTCCAAGCAATGGAGGCTTTCGTACATAATTTGAATACGATGCATTCACGTGCCGGTGCACAGGTGCCTTTCTCAAGCATTAACTTCGGTACTGATATTTCACCGGAAGGACGCTTGGTTAGTGAAAAGCTGATGCTGGCACAGGAAGCCGGATTGGGAAATGGAGAAACACCGATTTTCCCGATTCTGATTTTTAAGGTAAAAGAAGGTATCAACTATAATCCGGAAGATCCAAACTATGATTTGTTTAAATTAGCAATGCGTGTTTCCGCAAAGCGTTTGTTCCCGAACTTCAGCTTTATGGACGCACCGTTCAACGCACAATATTATAAAGAAGGGCACCCGGAAACAGAAACTACATATATGGGTTGCCGTACACGTGTTATGGGAAATGTAAACGGTCCGGAAATTGCAACCGGACGTGGAAATAACTCCTTTACAACAATCAATTTACCACGTCTTGGTATCAAGCATGGTATGTTAACGACCGGTACTTTTAATGAAACGGCATTCTTTAATGAATTGGACGAAAAAATCGAGGTCGTTGTGCAGCAGCTATTAGAACGTATGGAAATCCAAGGGAAGCGTAAGGTGAAAAACTTCCCATTCCTAATGGGACAGGGAGTATGGATCGGATCTGATAAATTAGGTTGGGAGGATACTCTAGAGGAAGTAGTAAAACAGGGAACCTTAACGATTGGCTTTATCGGTTTGGCAGAGTGTTTAAAAGCTTTGATTGGCGAACACCATGGTGAAAGTGAAAAAGCACAGCAGTTAGGTCTAAAGATTGTTTCACACATGCGTCAGCGTTGTGATGAAGCAACTGAAAAATATCACTTGAATTTCTCCTTGATCGCAACACCGGCAGAAGGCTTATCCGGACGTTTCACACGTATTGATAAGAAAATCTATGGCGAAATTCCGGGTGTTACCGATCGTGAATACTATACCAACAGCTTCCACATTCCGGTGTATTACCATATTACCGCATTTAAGAAGATTCAGAAGGAAGCACCTTACCATGAGTTTACCAATGGTGGACATATTTCCTATGTTGAGGTAGATGGAGATCCAACCAATAACCTAGAAGCTTTTGAAGCCATCGTTCGCTGTATGAAGGAAGCAGGTATCGGTTATGGAAGTATCAACCACCCGGTTGATCGTGATCCTTGCTGTGGTTATAGCGGAGTAATCGAAGGACACATTTGTCCGAAGTGTGGTCGTGATGAAACAAAGGGTGAATATAAATTTGAAAAAATTCGTCGTATCACCGGTTATCTTGTAGGTACGGTAGATCGTTTCAACAATGGTAAAGCGGCAGAAGAAAGAGATCGTGTAAAGCATGGCTAATATGCTGCGCTTAGCTTCTCCTTTACAATACGATAGTATCGTTGATGGGCCGGGAGTGCGCATGGTTGTATGGACACAGGGTTGTACGCATCATTGCCAAGATTGCCATAACCCACAAACATGGGATATGCAGGGCGGTGCGGAGTATGCAGTCGATGACTTGGTACAGGCAATACAGGAAGCACAACTGCAAACCGGTATTACCTTTTCCGGTGGTGAGCCTTTCTTACAAGCAGAAAAGCTGATTCCGCTTGCGAAGGCAGCAAAGGAAAAAGGGTATGATCTATGGGCATTCAGCGGGTTTTTATGGGAAGATTTAGTTAAAGAACCGATACAAAAAGAACTACTAAGCTATCTTGATGTTTTGGTTGATGGAAGATTTCAAGCGGAGTTAAAGGATTATCGCTTAGTATTTAAGGGCAGCAGCAATCAGCGTATTCTTGATGTGCAAAGCTCTTTAAAAGCAGGTAAGCCGATAGTATCTAAATATGATGATAAAAATATCGCTTTAGCAGAACAAAAATAAAATACACACAAAAGGAGCAAGCTCGAATAGCTATGCTCCTTTATTACATATATGAGTATTGAAAGTTATGCTTTAGAAGAGTGATGATGCTTTCTAAATAAGCAAATATTATAAATTGCAAGTATAATTAAAACAAGAAATCCGCTGACAAGTAAAATGGCTTCCATATCACCGCTCATAACCTTACTGTAAATAAAATGCAATTCATTAGATTCTAGACCGGTTGATAAATAATCTCTTTTTAAAGCAAAGATAAAAGCCCAACAAGGAAGAATAAGAGATAATAGGAGTTGTACTGATCCACTTATTTTGCTGTATTTGATTGCCGTCATAATGCCAAAAATAATACTGCAAATTAAAATCCCCCAATAAATGATCCATAATGCTTCCATAAGATAACCTCCTTTTATGGTTATCTTTGTTAATTTCATTATAGCTTGGTATTTATAGAATGGGAAGTACAAGCTTGATAAAACTTGTAAGTATAAAGAAATAAGCTTTTATATTTTTGATATAAGTGAATAAGAGTAGTAAAAATAAAAAAAGAAGCCGGAGCTTCTTATTTACCATATAGATAGCGTGCAACATAAACACCTGATGCACTGGCATGAGATAAGGAGTGTGTAACTCCACTGCAATCTCCGATAACAAATAAACCTTTGTGCTTTGTTTCCAGATGCTCATCAATATCTACTTCAAGATTATAGAATTTAACCTCGACACCATATAATAGAGTGTCATCATTAGCAGTTCCCGGAGCAACCTTATCCAGTGCATAGATCATTTCGATAATATCATCAAGCTGGCGCTTAGGGATAACCAAGCTTAAATCACCCGGAGTAGCTGTTAATGTCGGTGTAACAAAACTTTCGGTAATACGGCTTTCGGTACTGCGTTGACCGCGAATTAAATCACCGAAGCGTTGAACAATAACACCGCCACCTAGCATATTAGAAAGTCTGGCGATGCTTTCTCCATAATCGTTGCTGTCCTTAAAAGGTTCTGTGAAATGGTTGGAAACCAATAAGGCAAAGTTTGTATTTTCGGTATAGAGCGATGGATCATCATAGCTATGTCCGTTTACGGTAACAATACCATTGGTATTTTCGCTAACGACGACACCACGAGGATTCATACAGAAGGTACGAACCTTATCTTGGAATTTTTGGGTACGATAAACGATTTTACTTTCATAAAGCTCATCTGTTAAATTAGAGAAAATAGCATAAGGAAGCTCGACACGAACACCGATATCCACACGATTGCTTTTGGTTTTCAGACCAAGCGAATCACAGATTTTTCCCATCCATTTACTGCCGCTGCGACCGGTAGAAATGATACATTTTTCTCCGGTAAAGGCTTGTTCCTTTGAAAGTAAGCGATAGCCATTGTCTAATTTTTCCACTGCGTCGATATGTGTGTTGAAATAAATATCAATCTTATCCTTTAATTGGTTGTATAGGTTTTCCAATACAATGTAGTTGATATCTGTACCTAAATGACGAACACTTGCTTCTAGCAGGTGCAAATCGTTTTGCATACATATTTTCTTTAAATGGGTGTTGGCAGTAGAGTATAATTTGGTGTTTTCTCCACCATTGGCAGTATTGATTTCATCAACATAGTTCATTAAATCAATTGCATTTTTACGTCCGATATATTCATACAGTGTACCACCGAATTGATTTGTTATATTATATTTTCCATCAGAGAAAGCACCGGCACCACCGAAGCCGTTCATAATCCCACAGGTAGCACAATTGATGCAGGATTTGATTTTTACTCCGTCAATCGGACATTTACGTTTTTCTAATGCATTGCCGGATTCAAATAAAGCAATCTTTAATTCCGGATTAAGCTTTAATGCTTCGTATGCTGAGAAAATACCACCGGGACCAGCCCCTACAATTAGTAAATCATAATTCATATAAGTTACCTCCATCGTTATCATCATAACGTAATTTAGGGGAAATGTGAAGTTTCCTAGGGTATTCTAACATAATATAGAAAAAAAGCTAGTAAAACTTAGGGGAATTATGCTTTTTATAGAAAAAGAGTCCTTTTTTGCATAATCTGCGTTGGATTGTCCATACTGCACAACGAGGTGAATACATGAAAAAGACAATGCTGCTGATGATTGTATGGGCAATGCTGTTGCAGGGAATGGTGTCTTTAAAGGCGGATAGTAATTTAGAGTATGTGCTTAGCTTTGATAGTCATACAAAGGATACCTATATAGTGAAAAAGGAAATCCAAGATATTTACAATGAGTTAGTGTATGGTATTCAAAAGGAATCGCATACCGCGCTTGTGTTGCAGAATAAAGCATATTTCGCTTATAAAGAGGATATAAAGGTAGCGTGGCGGAAGGGAAAACTGCATATCAAAGAGGGAGATGGAAAAGGGGGTAAGGTTTATGGTGAATTTCGTGAAGAAAGTATGTGTATGGCAGAAGTAAAACCAAGAAGTCTTTTCTTGGAGTTATTCGATTGATAAGCTTTCATAAATCATAAAAGCATGGGTAAGGATAATTACTCATGCTTTTTTTAGAAAGCTAAATGTTTGATAAATTTTTTTGCAGTTCTTCCCAAGTATCGCAGGTAAGAAGCTGATTGGAAAGCTCGTATAGCTGAGATAAGCTTAAAGTGGATAACCACGCTTTGGCATCAATAGCGAATTTCTGTTTGATTTGCATGGCCAATAAATTCAAAGTGCCAAGTTCTAACCCCTTCTGTTTGCCTTCATCATAGCTATCCAACAGATTGTTCTTCTCTCTCCACTCTGCCATCTGCCTTGACATTGCCAGCGACCACAGCCCTTCATCATCTTTGAATTTCTCATGCTTTTCCA
>OBXO01000063.1_pt1 | contig 131230 bp, 114 predicted proteins | sample 1501431 | NCBI WGS metagenome assembly OBXO01 (sample SAMEA2580163, study PRJEB22360) | human gut metagenome | biome: human gut; feature: human-associated habitat; material: faeces | place: Denmark | collected 2008/2010
ACCTTGCCAAGGTCGGGGTCGCGAGTTCGAGTCTCGTTTCCCGCTCCAAATTCTTACCCCAATAAAAATATCCACAACGAATAATCGCGTTGGGGACGTTTTTTTTCGTCATTGACATACTCTTGTAAACAGACTTATCCACAGGTTCGGGTATTATTCCTGGAATGCAAAAAACTTCGCCGGGTGAATAGTATCATTTTAACTATTTGAAATTATTAATTTAATTATCATTTCAAATTGTTAATACGATCACTTGACGATTTTTTCCCTCTTGAATATCAATGTGTTTTTATTTTTATACACAAGCTGTGGATGACTTAAGCGTCGCGCGGCAGACCCTTCTCAATGACCCTGACCAAACGTTGTTTCTGCGGTAGCTGCACCTCAACTACGCAGGCATTTCGCTTCTCAATTTGCTGAGCAACCGCCCATTCTATGTGTTCGTCGAGAAGTGGGTGCTCACCTCTGCGACTTTCCAGTGCGCGAAGAATGGCTTCATTCCAGGGGGCATTACCCAACGCAACGGCGATATTTCGCAGCCAGCGCAGGTGGCCAATACGACGAATGGCAGACCCCTCCGTGACTTTTAAAAACCACGCTTCGCTCCAGCTAAACAGCTCTATTAACTCCGGAGCATGAAGCTGCTTGCGCGGGTTGAAGTCATCCTCTGCCGTCAACTGTGAATAGCGGTTCCACGGGCAAATAAGCTGGCAATCATCGCAGCCATAAATTCGATTCCCCATCAAGGGACGAAATTCTTCCGGGATCGCGCCTTCCAGTTCGATAGTGAGATAAGAGATACAGCGGCGCGCATCCACCGTGTAGGGTTCAACAATGGCCCCAGTGGGACAGATGGTCATGCAGGCAACGCATTTCCCGCATCCTTCTTCTGCTGGTTGGTCGACCGGTAGGGGTAAGTCGATCAGTAATTCCCCGAGGAAGAAAAATGAACCGGCTTCGCGATTGAGGATAAGTGAGTGCTTACCTGTCCAGCCAAGCCCGGCTTTTTCCGCTAACGGACGCTCAAGAATGGGCGCAGAATCGACAAAAGGTCTAAAATTCAGCGAAACGCAATGCTGTTGAATCATCTCTCCCAGCTTTTTTAAGCGGTTACGTAGCAGCTTATGATAGTCGCGCCCCAGCGCGTAACGGCTGACGTAACCCAGAGAAGGATTCTTCAATGTGCTGGCGAAGGCCGCATTGGCAGGAAGATAGTTCATACGTACGCTGATGACACGTAGCGTACCGGGCAATAATTCGTGAGGTCGGGCGCGCATCATGCCGTGACGGGCCATCCAGTCCATCTCGCCGTGGTATTGTTTATCCAGCCAGGCCTGCAGTTTGGGTTCCGCTTCGCTGAGGTCGGTATCGGCAATCCCGACCTGCTGAAAGCCAAGCTCCAGCCCCCACTGCTTAATATTTTGCGCTAACTGATTGAGATCGAGGGGCTCTGACATGACGGACCATACAATGAAGAAAAACCCCGCAAGTATACCACACTCCATCTGGCACGCCGATGACATCAGGCGGATGGAGCGAGAGGCGGCAGACAGTTCAGGGCTGACGCTTTACGAACTGATGCAACGGGCGGGAGAGGCGGCGTTTCAGGTCACTCGTGAGGCTTATCCGAACGCCCGACACTGGCTGGTGCTATGTGGTCATGGCAACAACGGCGGTGATGGTTACGTAGTGGCAAGACTTGCCAAAGCGCTGGGTCTTGAAGTTACGTTGCTGGCGCAGGATAGTGACAAACCGCTCCCCGAGGAGGCGCAGCAGGCACGTGATGCCTGGCTTAACGCTGGTGGCGTCATTCACGCGGCGGATATCAATTGGCCAAATAACGTGGACGTCATTATTGATGCGCTGTCAGGCACTGGCTTAAAACATGCGCCGCGTGAGTCTCTCTCGGTATTGATTGAACGTGCCAATTCTCACCCAGCCCCCGCCGTGGCGATAGATATTCCCTCTGGCCTGCTGGCGCAGACGGGAGCGACGCCGGGCGCGGTCATCAACGCAGCGCATACCATTACCTTTATTGCACTCAAGCCGGGCCTGCTCACCGGTAAAGCGCGCGATGTCACCGGGCGTCTGCATGTTAACGCACTTGGGCTGGATGACTGGCTGGCGGGACAGAATGCGCCAATTCAACGTTTTGATGCTCAACAGCTTGCGCACTGGCTAACGCCGCGTCGACCCACCTCGCACAAAGGCTCCCACGGGCGGCTGGTGATTATCGGCGGTGACCACGGTACGGCAGGCGCAATACGCATGGCCGGGGAAGCCGCGCTGCGAGCAGGTGCCGGGCTGGTCAAAGTGCTGACGCGCAGTGAAAACATTGCGCCTATTTTGACAGCCAGACCGGAACTGATGGTCGATGCGCTGACACCACAGACGCTGGAAGAGAGCCTGGCGTGGGCGGATGTAGTGGTGATAGGCCCCGGGCTTGGTCAGCAGGAGTGGGGCAAAAAAGCGCTGCAAAAAGTGGAGAATTTTCGCAAACCGATGCTCTGGGATGCGGATGCGCTGAACCTGCTGGCAATCAACCCCGATAAACGTCACAATCGCGTGATCACGCCGCATCCAGGTGAAGCCGCGCGACTGCTGGGTTGTTCCATTGCAGAAATTGAAGACGATCGCTTACTTTGTGCACAACGTCTGGTAAAACGGTACGGAGGCGTGGTGGTGCTGAAAGGCGCGGGTACGGTTGTTGCTGCTGAACAGGCGGAGTTGGGTATTATTGATACCGGCAATGCCGGGATGGCCAGCGGCGGAATGGGGGATGTGCTTTCCGGTATTATTGGCGCATTGCTCGGACAGAAGCTTACCCCGTATGATGCAGCATGTGCGGGATGTGTTGCGCACGGAGCGGCGGCGGATGTGCTGGCGGCGCGTTTTGGTACGCGTGGCATGCTGGCGACGGATCTCTTTACCACGCTACAGCGTATTGTTAACCCTGATGTGATTGACGTTTATCATGATGAATCGAGTAATTCCACTACCTGATGAGCAGGCGACTTTAGACCTGGGACTGCGGGTAGCCAAAGCCTGTGACGGCGCGACGGTTATATATTTGTACGGCGACCTGGGGGCGGGTAAAACCACCTTCAGCCGGGGATTTCTGCAGGCGTTAGGTCATAAAGGTAATGTAAAAAGCCCCACCTACACGCTGGTTGAACCCTATTCACTCGATAACTTGATGGTATACCACTTCGATTTATACCGACTTGCGGACCCAGAGGAGCTGGAATTTATGGGGATCCGCGATTATTTTGCCAATGATGCCATCTGCCTGGTGGAATGGCCGCAACAAGGTAAAGGTGTACTGCCAGACCCGGACGTCGAAATACACATTGAATACCAGGCGCAAGGTCGAGAGGCGCGTGTAAGCGCAGTCTCCTCATCAGGTGATTTATTGCTGGCGCGTTTAGCCGATTAACCTTAAGGGTGGCGGGATGATTTATCGCATCAGAAACTGGCTGATGGCAACCCTGGTCCTGCTGTGCGCGCAGGCAGGGGCCGCCAGCCTCTCCGATCTTCAGGTGTCCAATGGCGATCAACAGGCGCGGATTACGCTGAGCTTTATTGGCGATCCTGAATATGCCGTTTCGCAGGACGGGAAACGAACCGTCGCGCTGGATATTAAACAAACCGGTGTGATTCAGGGGTTACCGCTGCTGTTTAGCGGCAATAATCTGGTGAAATCTATCCGTTCCGGCACGCCAAAAGATGCGCAGTCTTTGCGCCTGGTGGTGGATTTAACCGAGAACGGTAAAGCCGAAGCAGTAAAACGCCAGAACGGCGGCAATTATACCGTCGTGTTTACCATCAACGCTGATGCGCCTCCGCCGCCACCTCCACCTCCCGTGGTTGCAAAGCGTGTTGAAGCGCCGATTGTTGCCCCACGTCCTGTCGAGCCAGCGCGCAATCCGTTTAAAGCAGAAAACGATCGCACTACGGCTGTGACTAACAGCAATACCTCCACGCGCCCTGCGGCGCGCGCCAGCACCAGCAACGGCGATAAAGTGGTGATTGCCATTGATGCCGGACACGGTGGACAGGATCCTGGCGCTATTGGTCCTGGCGGCACGCGTGAGAAAAACGTCACGATTGCCGTGGCGCGCAAGCTGCGCAGTTTGCTCAATGATGATCCGATGTTTAAAGGCGTACTCACCCGTGATGGTGATTACTTTATCTCGGTGATGGGGCGTTCAGACGTCGCGCGTAAACAAAACGCCAATTTCCTGGTTTCTATTCACGCGGATGCCGCGCCAAATCGTGATGCCACAGGTGCTTCCGTTTGGGTGCTGTCAAACCGTCGGGCGAACAGTGAGATGGCCGGCTGGCTGGAACAGCACGAGAAGCAATCGGAGTTGTTGGGCGGCGCGGGCGATGTGCTGGCAAACAGCCAGTCCGATCCTTACCTCAGCCAGGCCGTACTGGATCTGCAGTTCGGTCATTCGCAGCGCGTCGGGTATGATGTGGCGACCAGCATGATCGGCCAGTTAGAACGTATTGGTTCGATGCATAAGCGTCGTCCAGAACACGCCAGTCTTGGCGTACTGCGTTCGCCTGATATCCCGTCAGTGCTGGTTGAAACTGGCTTTATCAGTAACAACAGCGAAGAACGTCTGTTGGCGAGCGATGATTACCAGCAGCAACTGGCTGAGGCGATTTACAAAGGATTGCGTAACTATTTCCAGGCGCACCCGATGCAAACCGGGCCGCAGGGCGCACCGGCGCAAACCGCCAGCGCCATATCGCCGGGTAACACGTTAACAAATTAAGGATTAGCCATGCCGATTCAGGTTCTACCGCCACAGCTGGCGAACCAGATTGCCGCAGGCGAGGTGGTAGAACGGCCTGCGTCAGTGGTGAAAGAGCTGGTGGAAAACAGCATCGATGCCGGTGCGACGCGCATTGATATCGATATTGAACGCGGCGGCGCGAAGCTTATCCGTATTCGTGACAACGGCTGCGGGATTAAAAAAGACGAGCTGGCGTTGGCGTTGGCGCGTCATGCCACCAGTAAAATAGCCTCGCTTGACGATCTTGAAGCCATCGTAAGCCTCGGATTTCGCGGCGAAGCGTTGGCCAGTATCAGCTCCGTGTCTCGCTTAACCCTGACGTCGCGTACGCAAGAACAACCCGAAGCCTGGCAGGCGTATGCCGAAGGGCGTGACATGGATGTCACAGTTAAACCCGCTGCGCATCCGGTGGGAACCACGCTGGAGGTGCTAGATCTGTTCTACAACACCCCGGCGCGGCGCAAATTTATGCGCACCGAGAAAACCGAATTTAATCATATCGACGAGATTATTCGCCGCATTGCGCTGGCGCGTTTTGATGTGACGATAAATTTGTCGCACAACGGCAAAGTGGTGCGACAGTACCGGGCAGTGGCCGCGGATGGGCAGAAAGAGCGCCGACTGGGCGCGATTTGCGGCACGCCGTTTCTGGAACATGCGCTGGCGATCGAATGGCAGCATGGCGATTTAACATTGCGCGGCTGGGTGGCCGATCCTAACCACACAACGGCAGCACTGGCAGAAATCCAGTACTGCTATGTGAATGGTCGGATGATGCGCGACCGGCTGATCAACCATGCTATCCGCCAGGCCTGTGAAGATAAGCTGGGAGCCGATCAACAGCCCGCTTTTGTGTTGTATCTGGAAATCGATCCGCATCAAGTGGATGTCAACGTACACCCAGCTAAACATGAGGTCCGTTTCCATCAATCCCGGCTGGTGCACGATTTTATTTACCAGGGCGTGTTGAGTGTCCTGCAACAGCAGCTTGAAACGCCGCTGCCGTTGGCTGATGACGACGAACCCGCCCCAAGGCACATTCCGGAAAACCGCGTTGCTGCTGGACGCAACCATTTTGCCGAGCCGGCTCCCGCGCGTGAACCTGCGACACCGCGGTACTCAGCATCCGCTGGCACTGGAAGTGGCAATAGTGGTGGCGGTGGCCGTCAGGCGGGAGCCAGTTGGCCTCATGCTCAACCCGGATACCAAAAGCAGCAGGGCGAAATTTATCAGCAACTGATGCAGACGCCGGCTCCAACGCGTAAAACGCCAGTCTCTGAAACGCCATCGACGCCTCTGACTGGCAGCAGTCAGGGCTTTGGCCGGGTGCTAACGATAGTTGGTGCAGACTGCGCGTTACTCGAGTGCGATGGCCATATTCGGTTGTTGGCATTACCGGTGGCTGAGCGTTGGTTGCGTCAGGCGCAGTTAACGCCGGGTCAGGGAGCGGTTTGTGCTCAACCGTTATTAATCCCTTTACGTCTAAAAGTGACCGCCGATGAAAAAGCGGCACTGCAAAAAGGACAGAGCCAACTGGCTGAGTTGGGCATTGAATTTCAGCTGGATGCGCAGCATGTGACCATCCGGGCGGTGCCTTTACCCTTACGCCAACAAAATTTACAAATCTTGATTCCTGAACTGATAGGCTACCTGGCGCAGCAATCCGTATTCGAGCCGGGCAATATTGCACAGTGGATCGCACGTAACCTGATGAGCGAGCATCCACAGTGGAGCATGGCACAGGCGATTACGCTGTTAGCGGATGTTGAGCGGCTCTGCCCACAACTCGTGAAGGCACCGCCGGGTGGTCTGTTACAACCTGTTGATTTACATTCGGTAATGAATGCCCTGAAACATGAGTGATACCCGTAAGGCGAGCCTGCCAAAGGCGATTTTTTTGATGGGGCCAACGGCCTCCGGTAAAACGGCATTAGCAATTGAATTGCGTAAAGTTTTGCCCATAGAGTTGATAAGCGTTGATTCCGCCCTTATTTACAAGGGGATGGATATCGGTACAGCCAAGCCTGATGCAGATGAATTACAGGCCGCACCGCACCGATTGCTGGATATCCGCGATCCATCGCAGGCGTACTCCGCTGCGGATTTTCGTCGCGATGCGTTAGCCGAGATGGCCGACATCACCGCCGCGGGCCGTATCCCGTTGCTGGTGGGCGGCACAATGTTATATTTCAAAGCTTTGCTTGAAGGACTGTCGCCGTTACCGTCGGCGGACCCGGAAGTCAGGGCCAGAATTGAGCAGCAGGCGGCAGAGCAGGGTTGGGACGCGTTACACCGACAGCTTCAGGATATCGATCCCGTGGCAGCGGCGCGTATTCATCCAAATGATCCGCAAAGACTTTCCCGGGCACTGGAAGTTTTTTTCATTTCGGGTAAAACTTTAACGGAGCTGACGCAAACGTCAGGAGATGCTTTGCCGTATCAGATGCATCAGTTTGCAATCGCCCCGGCGAGCCGTGAACTGCTCCATCAGCGAATTGAGCAGCGTTTTCATCAGATGTTAGCTTCAGGTTTTGAAGCAGAAGTCCGGGCGCTTTTTGCCCGTGGAGATTTGCATACGGATTTGCCTTCCATTCGTTGTGTAGGGTATCGCCAGATGTGGTCATACATTGAAGGTGAAATTTCATACGATGAAATGGTTTATAGAGGTGTTTGCGCCACGAGGCAGTTGGCGAAGCGACAGGTAACCTGGTTGCGTGGTTGGGAAGGGGTGCACTGGCTTGACAGTGAAAAGCCTGACCAGGCGCGAAACGAAGTATTACAGGTTGTTGGTGCTATCGCGAACTGAATGTGTACAATTGAAACGTATCGTGCGCAATTTTTCAGAATCGAAAGGTTCAAAGTACAAATAAGCATATAAGGAAAAGAGAGAATGGCTAAGGGGCAATCTTTACAAGATCCGTTCCTGAACGCACTGCGTCGGGAACGTGTTCCAGTTTCTATTTATTTGGTGAATGGTATTAAGCTGCAAGGTCAAATCGAGTCTTTTGATCAGTTCGTGATCCTGTTGAAAAACACGGTCAGCCAGATGGTTTATAAGCACGCGATTTCTACTGTTGTCCCGTCTCGTCCGGTTTCTCATCACAGCAATAATGCCACCGGCGGCACAGGCAGCAACTACCATCACGGTAGCAACACGCAAGGTTCATCTGTGCAACAGGACAGCGAAGAAACCGAATAAGGTTATTAGCTGTTTTACATACGGGGAGCCAGCGATCCTGTGTTCCCCGTTGATTTATATTAAGGGGTTGACGCTTGTTTGACCGTTATGATGCCGGTGAGCAGGCGGTACTGGTACACATCTATTTTTCGCAAGACAAAGATATGGAAGACCTCCAGGAGTTTGAATCTCTGGTTTCTTCCGCCGGTGTCGAAGCAATGCAGGTGATTACCGGGAGCCGTAAAGCACCGCACCCGAAGTATTTTGTTGGTGAAGGTAAGGCAATCGAAATTGCCGAAGCCGTAAAAGCGACTGGCGCTGCGGTGGTGATTTTTGATCATGCTCTAAGCCCTGCCCAGGAACGTAACCTGGAACAGTTGTGCCAGTGTCTTGTTATCGACAGGACTGGTCTCATTTTAGATATTTTTGCCCAGCGTGCGCGAACCCATGAGGGTAAGTTGCAGGTTGAGCTGGCGCAGTTGCGCCATATGGCTACGCGTCTGGTCCGTGGCTGGACTCACCTTGAACGGCAAAAGGGCGGGATTGGTTTGCGCGGCCCGGGTGAAACCCAGCTCGAAACCGACCGTCGTTTGCTGCGTAATCGCATTTTGCAGATACAGTCGCGCCTGGAAAAAGTTGAAAAGCAACGTGAGCAGGGGCGACAGTCGCGCAAGAAAGCGGATGTCCCAACCGTATCACTGGTGGGATATACCAACGCCGGAAAATCCACCCTGTTCAACCAGATCACCGAAGCCCAGGTCTACGCAGCGGATCAGCTGTTTGCGACCCTGGACCCGACGCTACGCAGAATAGACGTGGCGGACGTGGGTGAGACCGTGCTGGCGGATACCGTTGGGTTTATCCGTCATTTGCCGCACGACCTGGTGGCGGCGTTTAAGGCCACCTTGCAGGAAACACGTCAGGCGACATTGCTGCTGCACGTTATTGATGCAGCAGATTTTCGTGTGCAGGAAAACATTGAGGCCGTCGATACGGTGCTCGAAGAGATCGATGCGCATGAGATCCCGACCCTGCTGGTGATGAATAAAATCGATATGTTGGATGACTTTGAGCCGCGTATCGACAGAGATGAAGAGAATAAACCCATTCGCGTTTGGGTATCAGCGCAAACGGGGATTGGTATACCACAACTTTTTCAGGCTTTGACTGAGCGACTTTCCGGTGAGGTGGCGCAGCATACGTTGCGTTTGCCGCCGCAGGAAGGGCGTTTGAGAAGCCGGTTTTATCAACTTCAGGCAATAGAAAAAGAGTGGATGGAGGAGGACGGCAGCGTAGGTCTGCAGGTTCGTATGCCGATCGTAGACTGGCGTCGCCTCTGTAAACAAGAACCGGCACTGGAAGACTATGTTGTCTGATCTGACGGATATGGCCTGAAGATTTTTTCGCCTCTATACCTTGTGGATTTTGTGCGGCAGGAAGGCGGCAAGTCCTGAAATCTCCAGGAGCATAGTCAACTATGTGACTGGCGTTGAGGGACGCAGCCAACGCAACGGCAGCGCAAAAGACGCAGGTATAGCATCGCATAACAAATATGGAGCACAAAAATGGCGTGGAATCAGCCCGGTAATAACGGACAAGACCGCGACCCCTGGGGAAGCAGCAAACCTGGCGGCAACCCTGAGGGAAATGGAAACAAAGGTGGTCGCGAGCAGGGACCTCCCGATCTGGACGATATCTTCCGCAAACTGAGTAAAAAGCTCGGTGGTCTGGGTGGAGGTAAAGGTACTGGCTCAGGCGGCGGTAGTTCATCGCAAGGCCCGCGTCCGCAACTGGGCGGTCGAGTCTTTACTATCGCAGCGGCCGCTATCGTCATTATCTGGGCGGCCAGCGGTTTCTATACCATTAAAGAAGCGGAACGCGGCGTGGTGACACGCTTCGGTAAATTCAGCCATTTGGTTGAACCGGGTCTGAACTGGAAACCGACCTTTGTCGACGAAGTGACACCGGTCAACGTTGAAGCCGTGCGTGAACTTGCCGCATCCGGCGTCATGCTGACCTCTGACGAAAACGTCGTGCGCGTCGAAATGAACGTACAGTACCGCGTGACCGATCCGCAGCGTTACCTGTTTAGCGTAACCAGCGCGGATGACAGTCTGCGTCAGGCTACCGACAGTGCTCTGCGTGGGGTTATCGGTAAATACACCATGGACCGTATCCTGACCGAAGGGCGTACCGTTATTCGTAGCGATACCCAACGTGAACTGGAAGAAACGATCCGTCCGTACAACATGGGTATCACTCTGTTGGACGTCAACTTCCAGGCTGCACGTCCGCCGGAAGAAGTAAAAGCCGCGTTTGACGATGCTATCGCAGCACGTGAAAACGAACAGCAGTACATCCGTGAAGCGGAAGCGTACACCAACGAAGTTCAGCCGCGTGCAAACGGTCAGGCGCAGCGTATTCTGGAAGAAGCGCGTGCGTATAAGACTCAGACAATCCTGGAAGCACAGGGTGAAGTGGCTCGCTTCGCAAAAATTCTGCCGGAATATAAAGCCGCACCGCAAATTACCCGCGAGCGTCTGTATATCGAAACCATGGAAAAAGTGCTGAGCAATACCCGCAAAGTCCTGGTTAACGATAAAGGCAGCAATTTGATGGTTCTGCCGCTGGATCAAATGCTGAAAGGTGGTAGTGCGCCAGCAGCAAAGACTGACAGCAGTTCAAACCTGCTGCGTCTGCCGCCAGCAACGACTTCCAGCACTGGAGCAAGCAACACATCGTCCACCAGTCAGGGCGATATTATGGACCAACGCCGCGCGAATGCGCAGCGTAACGACTACCAGCGTCAGGGGGAATAACGATGCGTAAGTCAGTTATTGCGATTATCATCATCGTTCTGGTAGTTCTGTTCATGTCTGTCTTTGTGGTCAAAGAAGGCGAGCGCGGTATTACTCTGCGCTTTGGTAAAGTTCTGCGTGACGATGAAAACAAGCCGCTGGTCGTAGCACCTGGCCTGCACTTCAAGATTCCGTTTATTGAATCTGTGAAGATGCTGGATGCGCGTATTCAGACCATGGACAACCAGGCCGATCGCTTTGTTACCAAAGAGAAGAAAGACCTGATCGTTGACTCCTACATCAAGTGGCGCATCAGTGACTTTAGCCGTTACTACCTGGCAACGGGCGGTGGCGATGTTTCTCAGGCGGAAGTCCTGCTGAAACGTAAGTTCTCTGACCGTCTGCGTTCTGAAATTGGTCGTCTGGACGTGAAGGACATCGTTACCGATTCCCGCGGTCGTCTGACCCTGGAAGTTCGTGACGCGCTGAACTCCGGTTCTGCTGGCACGGAAGACGAAGTGGCGACTCCGGCAGCAGATAGCGCGATTGCCGAAGCGGCTGAACGTGTTCAGGCTGAAACGAACGGTAAAGTACCGGTCATCAACCCGAACAGTATGGCGGCATTGGGCATCGAAGTGGTTGACGTGCGTATTAAGCAAATCAACCTGCCTGCTGAAGTGTCCGAGGCTATCTACAACCGTATGCGCGCTGAGCGTGAAGCGGTAGCGCGTCGCCATCGTTCACAAGGCCAGGAAGAGGCGGAAAAACTGCGTGCAACGGCTGACTATGAAGTCACTAAAACGCTGGCAGAATCTGAGCGTCAGGGCCGTATTATGCGCGGTGAAGGCGATGCAGAAGCCGCTAAGCTGTTTGCCGATGCGTTCAGTCAGGATCCGGACTTCTACGCCTTCATCCGTAGTCTGCGTGCTTACGAGAAGAGCTTTGAAGGGAATCAGGACGTGATGGTCATGAGCCCGGACAGCGATTTCTTCCGCTACATGAAGACACCAAATACCGCGACACGCTAATCGCGTTCCAGCGGTTTTAAAGCAGCAAAACCACCGGCATCTCCAGGGATGCGGTGGTTTTCTTTTTATATAAGGGCGATGGATGAATTCAACAATTTTGCTGGCGCTCGCGCTGGTTTTGGTGCTGGAAGGGCTGGGTCCGATGCTTTATCCCAGCGCATGGAAGAAAATGATCTCTGCAATGGCGCAACTTCCCGAAAATATTTTGCGTCGTTTTGGTGGAGGTCTTGTGGTTGCGGGCTTTGTGGTCTACTACATGTTGAGGAAAACGATTGGCTGAACAATAAGTAGACTAATTTGCGGATTTTCGCATGCAAAAAGTGCTGTATATCTGAAAAAGCGGTGGTAGAATCCATTTTTAAGCAAACGGTGATTTTGAAAAATGGGTAACAACGTCGTCGTACTGGGCACCCAATGGGGTGACGAAGGTAAAGGGAAGATCGTCGATCTTCTGACTGAACGGGCTAAATATGTTGTGCGCTACCAGGGTGGTCACAACGCAGGCCATACTCTCGTAATCAACGGTGAAAAAACCGTCCTCCATCTTATTCCATCAGGCATTCTTCGCGAAAACGTAATCAGCATCATCGGTAACGGTGTTGTTCTGTCTCCGTCCGCGCTGATGAAAGAAATGAAAGGACTGGAAGATCGTGGTATCCCGGTTCGCGAGCGCCTGCTGCTGTCTGAAGCTTGTCCGCTGATCCTTGATTATCACGTTGCGTTGGATAACGCTCGTGAGAAAGCGCGTGGCGAGAAAGCGATCGGTACTACCGGTCGTGGTATCGGTCCGGCTTATGAAGACAAAGTAGCTCGTCGCGGTCTGCGTGTTGGCGATCTGTTTGATAAAGCAACTTTCGCTGAAAAACTGAAAGAAGTGATGGAATATCACAACTTCCAGCTGGTGAATTTCTATAAAGTTGAAGCAGTTGACTACCAGAAAGTGCTGGATGATGTGATGGCTATCGCCGACATCCTGACCTCAATGGTTGTTGATGTTTCCGATCTGCTGGACCAGGCGCGTAAGCGTGGCGATTTCGTCATGTTTGAAGGTGCGCAGGGTACGCTGCTGGATATCGACCACGGTACCTATCCGTACGTAACGTCCTCCAACACCACCGCAGGTGGCGTGGCAACCGGCTCCGGCCTGGGCCCACGTTATGTGGACTACGTTCTGGGTATCATCAAAGCTTACTCTACTCGTGTAGGTGCGGGTCCGTTCCCGACTGAGCTGTTTGATGACGTTGGCGAGTTCCTGTGCAAACAAGGTAACGAGTATGGCGCGACCACCGGTCGTCGTCGTCGTACCGGTTGGCTGGATTCCGTTGCTGTACGCCGTGCAGTACAGATTAACTCCCTGTCTGGCTTCTGCCTGACCAAACTGGACGTACTGGACGGTTTGAAAGAGGTGAAAATCTGTGTTGCTTACCGTATGCCGGATGGCCGCGAAGTAACGACTACTCCGCTGGCAGCTGACGACTGGAAAGGTATCGAGCCGATTTACGAAACCATGCCGGGTTGGTCTGAATCCACCTTCGGCGTGAAGGAACGTAGCGGTCTGCCGCAGGCAGCGCTGAACTACATCAAGCGTATTGAAGAACTGACCGGTGTGCCGATTGATATTATCTCAACTGGCCCAGACCGTACTGAAACCATGATCCTGCGCGACCCGTTCGACGCATAATTCTGGTTATAGCGTAGCGTCAAACGGCGCTGCGCTTGCACTAATTTAGGCCGGATAAGGTGCTTTGCATCAGAATCCGGCTTAAAATCACGTAAGTTCCTCGCTTTTTTCCTTCCCGAACTGAAATAAATTAGCGACCTGGCTGGTGGCTGGTTTATCATCAATGTAATTAATACTACCAGGTTTATCCGTTTTATCCCTTTTCCTGAGGTTGATGTGCAGTTAACAAGTTTCACCGATTACGGATTACGTGCGCTAATCTACATGGCGTCACTTCCCGAAGGACGTATGACCAGTATTTCTGAGGTGACAGAAGTCTACGGCGTGTCCCGTAATCATATGGTCAAAATAATCAATCAACTTAGCCGGGCGGGCTTTGTTACTGCTATTCGAGGAAAAAATGGCGGTATCCGCCTGGGTAAACCCGCTAAGGATATTGGTATTGGTGATGTGGTTCGCGAGCTGGAACCCTTATCGTTGGTCAACTGTAGCAGCGAGTTTTGCCACATTACCCCGGCCTGTCGACTCAAACAGGCGCTTTCTAAAGCAGTGCAAAGTTTTCTCACGGAACTGGACAACTACACACTTGCTGATTTGGTTGAAAAGAATCAACCGCTTTATAAATTATTGCTGGTGGAGTAACGACTCCCGCCAGCAGCGATGATGACGGAGGAACCGACATGTCACAAGATCCTTTCCAGGAACGCGAAGCAGAAAAATACGCGAATCCTATCCCGAGCCGGGAATTTATCCTCGAACATTTAACTAAACGTGAAAAGCCGGCCAACCGCGATGAGCTGGCCGCTGAACTCAATATTGAAGGTGAAGAGCAGCAAGAAGCGCTGCGTCGTCGCCTGCGCGCGATGGAGCGTGACGGACAACTGGTCTTCACCCGTCGTCAGTGCTATGCGCTGCCGGAGCGTCTCGACCTGCTGAAAGGTACCGTTATTGGCCACCGTGATGGCTACGGCTTTCTGCGCGTTGAAGGCCGCAAAGATGACCTGTATCTGTCCAGCGAGCAGATGAAAACCTGCATTCATGGCGATCAGGTGCTGGCGCAGCCGTTGGGCGCGGACCGTAAAGGTCGCCGCGAAGCGCGAATTGTGCGCGTACTGGTGCCGAAAACCAGCCAGATTGTCGGTCGCTACTTCACCGACGCTGGTGTTGGGTTTGTCGTCCCAGACGACAGCCGCCTGAGCTTCGATATTCTGATCCCGCCGGAAGAGGTAATGGGCGCTCGTATGGGCTTTGTGGTCGTCGTTGAACTGACCCAGCGTCCGACTCGCCGCACCAAAGCGGTGGGCAAAATTGTTGAAGTGCTGGGCGATAACATGGGAACCAGCATGGCCGTGGATATGGCCCTGCGTACTCATGAAATCCCATATATCTGGCCTCAGGCGGTTGAGAAACAGGTCGCCGGGCTGAAAGAAGAAGTGCCGGAAGAGGCGAAAGTAGGACGTGTCGATCTGCGCGATCTGCCGCTGGTGACTATCGATGGCGAAGATGCGCGCGACTTCGACGATGCGGTTTATTGCGAGAAGAAACGCGGCGGTGGTTGGCGTTTATGGGTGGCGATTGCTGACGTAAGCTATTACGTTCGCCCGCCGACTCCGCTGGACCAGGAAGCGCGTAGCCGTGGCACATCCGTTTACTTCCCGTCGCAGGTAGTTCCGATGCTGCCGGAAGTGCTGTCTAACGGATTGTGTTCACTCAATCCGCAGGTGGACAGGTTGTGTATGGTCTGTGAAATGACCATTTCGTCGAAAGGCCGTTTAACCGGCTTTAAATTCTACGAAGCGGTCATGAGTTCCCACGCACGTCTGACCTACACCAAGGTCTGGCACATGCTGCAGGGCGACCAGGAGCTGCGTGAGCAGTACGCACCGCTGGTTAAACACATTGAAGAGTTGCATAACCTCTACAAAGTGCTGGATAAAGCCCGTGAAGAGCGTGGCGGTATCTCGTTTGAAAGTGAAGAGGCGAAGTTTATCTTCAATGCTGAACGCCGTATTGAGCGTATCGAGCAGACGCAGCGTAACGACGCACACAAGCTGATTGAAGAGTGCATGATCATGGCGAACATCTCAGCGGCGCGATTCGTTGAGAAAGCCAAAGAGCCAGCGCTGTTCCGTATTCACGATAAGCCGACGACCGAAGCGATTAACTCGTTCCGTTCCGTCCTGGCAGAGCTGGGGCTGGAGCTACCTGGTGGCAACAAACCTGAGCCGCGTGATTACGCTGAACTGCTGGAGTCGATTGCTGACCGTCCTGACGCAGAAATGCTGCAAACCATGCTGCTGCGTTCGATGAAGCAGGCGATTTACGATCCGGAAAACCGTGGCCACTTTGGCCTGGCGCTGCAATCTTATGCACACTTTACTTCACCGATCCGTCGTTACCCGGATCTCTCCTTGCACCGGGCGATTAAGTATCTGCTGGCGCAGGAGCAGGGCCATAAGGGCAACACCACGGAAACCGGTGGCTACCATTATTCGATGGAAGAGATGCTGCAACTGGGTCAGCACTGTTCGATGGCCGAGCGCCGTGCTGATGAAGCCACGCGCGATGTCTCTGACTGGCTGAAGTGCGACTTCATGCTGGACCAGGTGGGTAATGTCTTCAAAGGCGTGATTGCCAGCGTGACCGGATTTGGTTTCTTTGTCCGTCTCGATGAACTGTTTATCGATGGTCTGGTGCATGTCTCCTCTCTGGATAACGACTACTATCGTTTCGACCAGGTTGGGCAGCGCCTGACGGGGGAATCCAGCGGCCAGATGTATCGCCTGGGCGATCGCGTGGAAGTTCGCGTGGAAGCAGTCAACATGGACGAGCGTAAGATCGACTTCAGCTTGATCTCCAGCGAACGTGCGCCGCGTAATGAAGGTAAAACCGCGCGCGAAAAAGCCAAAAAAGGCGATGCGGGTAAAAATACCGGTAAACGTCGTCAGATGGGCAAAAAGGTGAATTTCGAGCCGGACAGCGCTTTCCGCGGCGAGAAGAAAGGCAGAGCCAAACCTCAGGCGGATAAGAATGCGGCTGAGAAGAAAGGTGATAAAAAAGCGAAAAAGCCTTCGGCAAAAACGCTTAAAATTGCTGCCGCCACTAAAGCTAAACGTGCGGCGAAAAAGAAAGTCGCACAATAACAGCCATAGACTGTAAGTCGGGCAACCTTCGCGTTGCCCGGCGTTACGCATAAACTATTAACGAGTACATTCATGAGTGAAATGATTTACGGCATCCATGCGGTGCAGGCCCTGCTGGAACGTGCGCCTGAGCGCTTCCAGGACGTCTTTATTCTCAAAGGTCGTGAAGATAAACGCCTGCTGCCGCTGATCCACGCACTGGAAGCACAGGGTGTTGTCATTCAACTGGCTAACCGTCAGTTTCTGGATGAGAAAAGCGAGGGTGCGGTACATCAGGGGATTATTGCTCGCGTGAAGCCGGGCCGTCAGTATCAGGAAAACGATCTGCCGGATCTGATTGCTACGCTCGATCAGCCGTTCTTTTTGATTCTCGATGGCGTCACCGATCCGCATAACCTGGGTGCATGCCTGCGTAGCGCTGATGCTGCTGGCGTACATGCTGTAATCGTACCGAAGGATCGTTCCGCACAGTTGAATGCGACGGCGAAAAAAGTGGCCTGTGGTGCGGCAGAAAGCGTACCGCTGATCCGCGTGACCAACCTGGCGCGCACCATGCGTATGCTGCAGGAAGAGAATATCTGGATCGTCGGAACCGCAGGTGAAGCCGACCATACTCTCTATCAGAGCAAAATGACCGGTCGTCTGGCGCTGGTGATGGGCGCAGAGGGTGAAGGTATGCGCCGTCTGACCCGTGAACACTGTGACGAACTGATCAGCATCCCGATGGCAGGGAGCGTTTCGTCATTGAACGTTTCAGTTGCGACGGGTATCTGCCTGTTTGAAGCCGTCCGCCAGCGCGGCTAATTCATTCTCTATGTCTCTTAAGCCATCCCTCGGGATGGCTTTTTTGTGACCTGAATCCCAGGCACTCTCTTGTCTGGCTGACCATACTTAAAGCGACGGCCATTGAAGGAGGGAGACACAATGCACTGGCAAACGCATACCGTTTTTAACCAACCTGTACCGCTCAATAACAGTAACTTATATTTGTCCGATGGCGCGCTGTGCGAAGCGGTTATCCGCGAAGGCGCTGGTTGGGACAGCGATCTTCTCGCCAGTATTGGTCAGCAGCTAGGGACTGCCGAGTCGCTCGAACTGGGCCGTCTGGCCAATGCTTTTCCACCTGAACTGTTGCGCTACGACCCGCAGGGGCAGCGGCTGGATGATGTGCGTTTTCATCCTGCCTGGCATTTGCTGATGCAGGGATTATGCGCCAACCGCGTACATAATCTGGCCTGGGAAGAAGATGCGAGGCAGGGAACATTTGTTGCCCGGGCGGCCCGTTTCATGCTGCATGCGCAGGTGGAGGCTGGCACGTTGTGTCCGGTGACCATGACTTTTGCCGCCACGCCGCTGTTACTTCAGATGTTACCCGCCCCCTTTCACGACTGGCTTACGCCGCTGCTAAGCGACCGTTATGACTCGCATTTACTGCCAGGTGGGCAAAAGCGTGGGCTGCTTATCGGCATGGGCATGACTGAGAAACAGGGTGGTTCAGATGTGCTGAGCAATACCACTCAGGCAGAACGTCTTGCTGACGGCTCGTATCGGCTGGTGGGACATAAGTGGTTTTTCTCCGTGCCGCAAAGCGATGCCCATTTAGTGCTGGCCCAGGCTAAGGGGGGATTATCCTGCTTTTTTGTGCCGCGATTTTTACCTGACGGGCAGCGTAATGCTATCCGTCTTGAGAGATTGAAAGATAAGTTAGGCAACCGCTCCAACGCCAGCTGCGAGGTTGAATTCCACGATGCGATTGGCTGGCTATTGGGTGACGAAGGGGAAGGTATACGCCATATCCTGAAAATGGGGGGGATGACGCGTTTTGACTGTGCGCTCGGTAGTCACGGTATGATGCGGCGTGCTTTTTCCGTCGCGATTTACCATGCGCACCAGCGGCAGGTCTTTGGCAAGCCATTGATTGAACAGCCGATGATGCGTCAAGTGTTAGGTCGGATGGCGCTACAACTGGAAGGTCAAACGGCGTTACTGTTTCGACTGGCGCGGGCCTGGGACCGTCGTGCTGATGCTAAAGAAGCGCTGTGGGCCAGGTTGTTCACGCCAGCGGCGAAATTCTCCGTTTGCAAAAGCGGTATGCCATTTGTGGCAGAGGCGATGGAAGTGCTGGGTGGGATTGGCTATTGCGAGGAGAGCGAGCTGCCGCGTTTGTATCGTGAAATGCCGGTAAACAGTATCTGGGAAGGCTCTGGCAACATTATGTGCCTTGATGTGTTGCGAGTACTGACCAAACAACCCGGCATATACGAGATGCTCAGTGAAGCCTTTGCGGAAGTCAAAGGGCAAGACCGACATTACGATCGAATGGTACGTCAGCTCCAGCAGCGTTTACGTAAACCCAGCGAGGCATTGGGGCGGGAGATTACGCAGCAGCTTTTCCTGCTCGGTTGCGGGGCGCAGATGTTGCGCTATGCCTCTCCACCTGTGGCGCAGGCCTGGTGCCAAATGATGCTTGATACGCGGGGGGGACTACGATTGTCTGAGCAGGTGCTGAACGATTTGCTTCTGCGGGCAACGGGGGGATTACGGTAATAATATGCCTGATGGCGACGCTTTCGCGTCTTATCATGTCTACAGTTCACTGTAGCTCAGATAAGTTTACGCCATCCGGCAATGTGTTAAGCATAGAGTATGGCCTGTACGCGCCAGTTGTCGGGCTGCTGATCTTCGTACATTTGAATGATCCGATACCATGAGGCACCTTGTTCATCCGCTTTTAACGCGACTATACGTTCTACATCCTGCGGATTTCCTGCAATGTTACTGACAGATATCTGGCCAATTTCATTCAGGCCCGTAACACAGTCAGCACTGGCGAACTCGGCAGACTGCGCCGTAGTATCTACCAGTCCGGCAGAAAGCAGCAGTGAGGATAAGGCAAGTGATTGTTTCATCGTCAGCTCCATTATTCGTACCCCTACACACGGCAGGGCATTCCATCGCGATAATAAACCTCAAGCTTCCTGCTGTTGGTTTATTGTGCACAGGTAAACGCATAGGGGCGCAAAGCAATGTAAAGCTGACTAAATTTCAACCCAATGTTATTTACGATACAAAATAGCCTGTGAATACCATTGGCCTGTCACGATGGTTTCATCCACTAATAAAACCACGTAGTAATCAGCTTTAGCCGCGGCGGCTTTGGCACGGATCTCTGCCAGCGCATCATCCGGAGAGCCTCTTACCAGTGCGCTAACCGTCCCTAATCGCTGTAACCCATTACTCTGGTCACGGCGGATCTCCTGCGGGTGGTCGGCAACGGGCGGTGCGGGTTGCGGCGTTCCCTGTAGCACGCTACAGGCGCTTAAAAACATAACCAACAACAAAGAGGCAAACCGACGCATAACTCTATCTCGTTTCCTGATAGCCATAGTGTAGTGCCTTATTAATTTCCCTTTAGGGGAATGTTCCCGAATTGTTATCTCTCACGCGATTTTCGAATGAAAATGTTGCGAAAGCGTAACCCAGTTCTCAACATTATGAATCATTGCCGAACACATTCGCTTGCGTTAAGTATTGCTGCATGGCATACCAGAAAGAAAGAGGCGACAAATGATCGAAATTGAAACACGACAGTTGGCGGGTATCCCTGTCCTGCACGCCGTTCCGGCTGGCAAACGCGAATGTTCACTCCCTTGTATTATCTTCTATCACGGGTTTACATCTTCAAGTCTGGTTTACAGCTATTTTGCCGTTGCGCTGGCTCAGGCCGGGTTCCGCGTCGTCATGCCAGATGCGCCCGACCATGGCGCTCGCTTCAAAAGCGATGCCAAGGTGCGAATGCACCGCTTCTGGCATATTTTGCAGCAAAGTATGCAGGAGTTTACGACGTTACGTGCGGCGCTGGTGGCGGAAAATTGGCTTTCAGATGAGCGGCTTGCCGTCGGTGGGGCGTCGATGGGGGGAATGACAGCATTGGGCATAATGGCGCGCCATCCCGAGGTTAAATGTGTAGCCAGCCTGATGGGTTCAGGCTATTTTACCCGGCTTGCGCAGACGCTTTTTCCCCCTTTACTGGTTCAGACCCCAGAGCAGCAGGCGGAATTTGATGCCGTTATCGCCCCGCTTGCCGAATGGGATGTTACGCATCAGTTACCACGCCTCGCTGACAGGCCGTTGCTGCTGTGGCATGGACAGGATGATGATGTTGTACCCGCTGTTGAAACCTTCCGCTTACAGCAAGCGCTGATTCAGGCAGGTTTGGACAACAATCTGATCTGCCTGTGGGAAGCGGGCGTACGACATCGCATCACGCCAGAAGCGTTGGCCGCAACAGTGACGTTTTTCCGCCAGCACCTTTAAACGCGCATAATGCTCACGCCCTGGGCTTCAAGCTGTTGCAGAATCTCTGGGTTTGCATTTTTGCCAGTAATCAGCATGTCGATTTGGTCGGCGCGGCTGAACAGCATCCCCGCGCGTTCACCGACCTTACTGCTATCGACCAACACCACCAGTTTGCCCACCACGTTAAGCATCTTCTGCTCCGCCATCGCGGTCAGCATATCGGTTTTATACAGTCCGTCCGCGGTCAACCCTTTGCCACTGGTGAACATCCAGTGCCCGGCATACAGGCTATTTTCACTGCCTTGCGGGCTAAGCGTGATGGATTGGCTTTTGTTATATTGCCCTCCCATGATGATCACGCTGTCATGCTCCTGGTCGATCAGATAGTTTGCCAGCGGCAGATAATTAGTGATGATCTGCACCGGCTTGCCGCACATTTCGCGACCCAGCAGAAAGGCGGTCGATCCGCAGTTGATCACCACGCTTTCCCCCGCATTCACAAGCTGGGATGCCGCCTTGGCAATACGAACTTTTTCATCGTGGTTCTGTGCCTGGTGCAGATTCATTGGCGTCCAGCGCGGTCGCTGCTGGGTAATGGCTTCTGCGCCGTTGCGGACTTTCTTGAGTTTGCCGCTTTCGTCGAGTTTGTTGATGTCCCGGCGTGCAGTAGCGGGTGAAATCCCCAGACGCTCAATCACGTTCTCAACGGTAACAAAGCCCAACTGCGCCAGCATATCCAGCAATATTTGATGTCTTTGTGCTTCAGTCATGAGCTATTCCGATACAAATTGATTTGAAAAGATGATATTTGAAATAGCCTGGAAATACTAAAGTAAATGGGGAAAAATGCCGGGATGGCCCGGCATTTTGTGTGGATCACAAGAACGATTTAAACGGTAAATCCGGTTCAATCGTGAAGCAGTCGTCAAAGCCGCGCGGATAGTGATATTCAAAGTTATCTTTGTCCAGCGGCCAGGTGAACTTGCCACCCACCTGCCAGATAAAAGGCTTAAAGTCATACTTCAGCCGATCTTTTTTCATCTCCCAAAGCACGCGGATCTCCTGAGGATCGGCCTGGAAGTTTGACCAGATATCGTGATGGAAAGGGATCACCACTTTTGTATTCAGGGCCTCCGCCATACGCAGCATGTCGGAACTGGTCATTTTGTCCGTAATACCCCGTGGGTTCTCGCCGTAGGATCCGAGCGCGACGTCGATCTGGTGCTCATTGCCATGCTTTGCATAGTAGTTGGAGTAGTGTGAATCACCGCTGTGATAAAGCGTACCGCCCGGCGTTTTGAACAGATAGTTTACGGCGCGGGCATCCATACCATCCGGCAGCACACCTGCCGCTTTTTGATCGGCAGGAAGCGTGATCAATGCCGTACGATCAAACGCATCAAGCGCGTGAATTTCAATATCTTTCACTTTCACCACATCGCCAGGTTTTACCACGATGCAGCGCTCTTTTGGTACACCCCAACCGATCCACAGATCCACACAAGTCTGCGGTCCAATAAACGGCACGTCGTCGGCACAGTTCTGCATGACGGCTGCCGCAACATTTACGTCGATGTGATCGTTATGATCGTGCGTGGCCAGCACCGCATCGATCTGACGAATGGCAAACGGATCAAGAACAAACGGCGTGGTACGCAGGTTTGGCTGCAGTTTCTTCACGCCCGCCATGCGTTGCATCTGGTGACCGGTTTTCATCAGCGGGTTACCGTGACTCTGTTTACCCGTCCCGCACCAGAAATCGACGCAGACGTTAGTTCCGCCTTCAGACTTTAGCCAAATTCCAGTACAGCCAAGCCACCACATAGCGAAAGTGCCAGGTGCGACCTGTTCCTGCTCGATCTCTTCATTGAGCCAGCTTCCCCACTCCGGGAATGTGCTCAGAATCCATGATTCACGCGTGATGCTTTTTACTTTACTCATCGCAATTACCTTCATGTTTGTTCAAGTTGAATCAAATTATGATTTGTTTTGATTGATACTGACATCATTTTCTCAAGAAGGCAATGCGCTGATTTTTGGTGTTGAATGGGAAAATGTGAAAAAATTACAACGTGACAAGATGGTTTATATGAAATGTATTTTTGTATTTTATTGTTTTAAATGAATTTATTTTGACGCGTATGAATTTGAAGTAAATCCACTCTGCAAGTAAGAGAATTATTTGCGTACTTCATCACATTTAATCAAATTCAATCTTGTTGTGATTACTTTTGAAAATTAGAGTGAGGACACAACATCCTGGGCATCTGTAATGAATGTTCAGCAACTTCGTCTACTGGAGATCGTTATGGAGATCCTCTACAACATCTTTACCGTCTTTTTTAATCAGGTCATGACCAATGCACCGTTGCTGTTGGGTATTGTGACCTGCCTCGGCTACATCCTGTTGCGTAAAAGTGTCAGCGTCATTATCAAAGGCACGATCAAAACGATTATCGGTTTTATGTTATTGCAGGCAGGGTCGGGCATTCTGACCAGCACGTTTAAACCGGTGGTGGCGAAGATGTCTGAGGTTTACGGTATCAATGGCGCGATCTCCGATACCTATGCCTCCATGATGGCAACCATCGAACGAATGGGTGATGCCTACAGTTGGGTAGGGTACGCCGTACTGTTAGCGCTGGCGCTGAACATTTGTTACGTACTGCTACGGCGTATTACCGGTATTCGAACCATCATGCTGACTGGGCACATCATGTTCCAGCAGGCGGGGCTGATTGCTGTCTCTTTCTACATCTTTGGTTACCCGATGTGGACCACCATCATCTGTACCGCGGTGCTGGTGTCGCTCTACTGGGGGATTACCTCCAATATGATGTACAAACCGACGCAGGAAGTGACCGACGGCTGCGGTTTTTCCATCGGTCACCAGCAGCAGTTCGCCTCATGGATTGCTTACAAAGTCGCGCCGTATCTGGGTAAGAAAGAGGAGAGCGTAGAAGATCTCAAGCTGCCAGGCTGGCTGAATATCTTCCATGACAACATCGTTTCCACCGCGATTGTGATGACCATCTTTTTCGGGGCGATCCTGCTCTCTTTCGGCATAGATGTGGTTCAGGCGATGGCGGGTAAAACCCACTGGACGGTGTATATCCTGCAAACCGGTTTTTCGTTTGCTGTCGCTATCTTCATCATCACCCAGGGCGTACGTATGTTCGTTGCTGAACTTTCAGAAGCGTTCAACGGTATCTCTCAACGTCTGATCCCCGGCGCGGTGTTGGCTATCGACTGCGCAGCCATTTACAGCTTTGCCCCCAACGCGGTGGTCTGGGGCTTTATGTGGGGCACCATCGGCCAACTGATTGCGGTAGGTATTCTGGTTGCCTGCGGCTCTTCCATCCTGATTATCCCAGGCTTTATCCCGATGTTCTTCTCGAACGCCACCATTGGCGTATTTGCTAACCACTTTGGCGGCTGGCGCGCGGCGCTCAAGATTTGCCTGGTGATGGGGATGATCGAAATCTTCGGCTGCGTTTGGGCGGTGAAACTCACCGGTATGAGCGCCTGGATGGGCATGGCGGACTGGTCAATTCTGGCACCGCCGATGATGCAAGGCTTTGCCTCCATCGGCATCGTGTTTATGGCCGTCATTATTCTGATTGCACTGGCTTATATGTTTTTCGCAGGACGCACGTTGCGCGCTGAGGAAGACGCAGAAAAACAACTGGCAGAACACTCTGCTTAATAAGGAGTTCCGATTATGACCGTACGTATTCTGGCTGTGTGTGGCAATGGGCAGGGCAGTTCCATGATCATGAAAATGAAAGTGGACCAGTTTTTAACCCAGTCAAATATTGACCATACGGTGAACAGCTGCGCAGTGGGTGAGTACAAAAGTGAACTGAACGGCGCGGATATCATCATCGCCTCTACCCATATTGCCGGTGAAATTACCGTAACTGGCAATAAATATGTTGTTGGCGTACGCAACATGCTGTCGCCTGCCGATTTTGGGCCAAAACTGCTGGAAGTGATCAAAGCGCATTTCCCGCAGGACGTGAAGTAAGGGGCGGCATATGAAATTACGTGACTCGCTGGCAGACAATAATTCCATCCTTTTGCAAGCCGAGGCCAGTACCTGGCAGGAAGCGGTAAAGCTTGGTGTGGATCTGTTGGTTAAGGCTGATGTGGTTGAACCACGCTACTACCAGGCCATCCTTGATGGCGTTGAGCAGTTTGGCCCGTACTTTGTGATTGCGCCAGGCCTGGCAATGCCGCACGGCCGTCCGGAGGAAGGGGTTAAGAAAACCGGTTTTGCGCTGGTGACGCTGAAAACGCCGCTGGTGTTTAACCACGAAGATAACGACCCGGTCGATATTCTGATAACGATGGCGGCAGTTGACGCCAACACGCATCAGGAAGTGGGCATCATGCAGATCGTGAATCTCTTTGATGACGAAGCCAATTTTGACCGTTTACGCGCCTGCCGCACCGCGCAGGAAGTGTTGGATTTAATTGATAACGCCACTGCGGCGGCTGTTTAAAAGGATACCAAAATGTCATTACCTATGTTGCAGGTTGCGCTGGATAACCAATCAATGTCTTCCGCGTATGAAACGACGCGTTTGATTGCCGAAGAGGTCGATATCATTGAGGTGGGCACTATTCTTTGCGTGGCAGAGGGCGTGCGCGCCGTACGCGATCTGAAGGCGCTTTACCCGCATAAAATTGTGCTGGCGGACGCCAAAATTGCCGATGCGGGAAAAATCCTCTCCCGCATGTGTTTCGAAGCCAACGCTGACTGGGTCACCGTCATCTGCTGTGCGGATATCAACACCACCAAGGGGGCACTGGAGGTGGCGAAAGAATTTAACGGTGATGTACAGATTGAACTGACGGGTTACTGGACCTGGGAGCAGGCGCAAGAGTGGCGTGACGCGGGCATTGGGCAAGTTGTGTATCACCGCAGCCGTGATGCGCAGGCAGCGGGTGTGGCATGGGGAGAGGCGGATATCAGCGCGATCAAACGCCTGTCCGAGATGGGCTTTAAAGTCACCGTCACCGGCGGTCTGGCGTTGGAAGATCTGCCGCTGTTCCAGGGAATTCCGATTCACGTCTTTATTGCCGGTCGCAGCATTCGCGATGCCGCCTCTCCGGTGGAAGCGGCCCGTCAGTTCAAACGTTCTATCGCCCAGCTGTGGGGATAAGGAGCGACTATGTTGTCGAAACAGGTCCCGCTCGGTATTTATGAAAAAGCACTCCCCGGCGGGGAGTGCTGGCTGGAGCGTTTGCAGCTGGCGAAGGAACTGGGCTTTGACTTTGTCGAAATGTCGGTTGATGAAACCGACGCTCGCCTGGCGCGTCTTGACTGGAACCGCGAGCAGCGACTGGCGCTGGTGGCCGCTATCGCCGAGACAGGGATACGGGTACCGTCCATGTGCCTGAGCGCTCATCGTCGTTTCCCGCTTGGCAGTGAAGATGATGCGGTGCGCGAACAGGGGCTGGAGATCATGCGTAAAGCCATTCAGTTTGCGCAGGATATCGGTATTCGCGTTATTCAACTGGCGGGTTACGACGTCTATTACCAGCAGGCAAATAACGAAACGCGTCGTCGGTTTCGCGATGGGCTGAAAGAAAGCGTAGAGATGGCGAGCCGTGCACAGGTGACGCTGGCGATGGAAATCATGGATTATCCACTGATGAATTCGATCAGTAAGGCGCTGGGATACGCTCACTATCTCAACAATCCGTGGTTCCAGCTGTATCCCGATATCGGCAATTTGTCGGCGTGGGACAACGATGTGCAGATGGAGCTGCAGGCGGGAATGGGTCATATCGTTGCCGTACACGTGAAAGATACTAAACCCGGCGTATTCAAAAATGTGCCGTTTGGTGAAGGGGTTGTCGATTTTGAACGTTGTTTCGAAACGCTCAAACAGAGTGGCTATTGCGGACCGTATCTGATTGAGATGTGGAGTGAAACGTCGGACGATCCGGCTCGTGAAGTGGCGAAGGCGCGCGACTGGGTGAAAGCGCGTATGGCCAGCGCCGGTCTGGTGGAGGCGGTGTAATGCAAAAACTCAAACAGCAGGTTTTTGAGGCTAATATGGATCTGCCGCGCTACGGGCTGGTGACGTTTACCTGGGGTAATGTCAGCGCCATCGACCGCGAACGCGGGATGGTGGTGATTAAGCCCAGCGGCGTCGACTACCAGACAATGACAGTGGACGACATGGTGGTTGTGGATCTGCACGGCAACGTGGTGGAAGGACGCTATCGTCCTTCTTCCGATACCGCCACCCATCTGGCGCTGTATCGTCGCTATTCCTCTCTTGGCGGCGTGGTGCATACCCACTCAACCCACGCGACGGCATGGGCGCAGGCAGGTCTGGCAATTCCTGCGCTAGGCACGACGCATGCGGACTACTTCTTTGGTGATATCCCCTGCACCCGGGCGTTAACTGAAGCGGAAGTTCAGGATGAGTATGAGCTGAATACCGGCAGGGTGATTGTTGAAACGCTGGGGGAGGTGGAACCTTTGCATACGCCAGGCGTAGTGGTGTACCAACATGGCCCGTTTGCCTGGGGCAAAGACGCTCATGACGCGGTACATAACGCGGTGGTGATGGAAGAGGTGGCAAAAATGGCATGGATTGCGCGTGGCATTAATCCGGCACTCAGCGCTATCGACAGTTATCTGATGAATAAGCACTTCATGCGTAAGCACGGCCCAAATGCCTATTACGGGCAGAAGTAGGAAAAAACGTTCCGGAGCCAACTCTTCATGGGGATGAGATCGGTCTGGCTTCGGGATTGTTTTGCAAAAAAAGCCCCCAGTGAAGGGGGCAAGTCAAACTGTGGCAATGTTCTCGTTGGTTATTTCTGGTGTTAACGATAAATATCTGCACTGGCGTGCATATTTCCGTTACTACCGGGTTCCCTGGTGAGGATCACGTGGTAGTAGGTTGCGCCTTGCGCATCGGTCTCTTCATTCAGGGCCTGAGTGGCTTCACTTTCAGTGGCGAAGTTATGATTTATGTAAATGACGCCTAAGCTCTGCACATCATCCATGTTCCTGGCCTGATGGTTATCAATTTTGATGGCTGCCGTTGCATTTGCACTGAGCAAAAGCACAGCCAGAAGGGTCAAAACACGGGCTCGCATATGTACCTCCTCGACTGCGGTCTCTGGTTGCCTCTCTCCTGTGAGTGATTAACTTCTGATGTAATTTTAACCGCTACCAGCGCAGTCGATAGCGACCATTTCTGATGCAGTTGTTCAAAAAATTACCGCATAACCATCTTTTCTTTAATTAACAGTCTGCTGGTGTATACCGCTGCGGTGAAAAAATACCTGCCTTTCGCGCATAAGCTCTTACCAAATAGTCAATTTAATCGGGTGAGTACGCCGTTTATAGTGAGCCGGATAATTAATATAACTTTATGATAATAAGGCAAAAACTTATGGATACTTCATTCATGGATTTCAGCTATTTCGTGGTTATGTTTATGGTCGCGCTGGTGGCTGGCTTTATTAACGTGGTGTCGGGTGGTGGTGGATTTCTCTCTATTGGCGCACTCTTAATTTCTGGTTTACCCCCGGCTAATGCGCTGGCAACCAATAAAATTCAGGCTCTGGGTAGCTCGCTGACCTCCGGAATTTACTTTTTACGCCGAGGACATATCAACGTGCAGGAGCACAAGTATGTGTTTTTATCTGCCTTTATCGGTTCTGCGCTGGGAACGACGCTTATCCAGTTCATTGAACCGGAACTGCTGAAGAAACTGCTCCCAATCCTGATTATCGCAGTCGCCATTTACTTTATTTTTGCGCCAAACCTTAGCGAACCGAAAAGAAAGCAGCAGGTATCCCTGTTTCTCTTCTCGTTGATCGGTGGGGGATGTATTGGTTTTTATGATGGCTTTCTCGGTGCTGGGGCAGGTTCCTTTTATACCCTCAGCTATATTCTGCTGTGGGGATACAGTATTGATAAAGCGCAAATCCACTCGAATTTTATTAACCTGGCGTCGAACATCGCCTCGATTTTGTTCTTCATTTTCGGCGGTAAAATGATCTGGTCGCTGGGTTTGGTGATGTTTGCAGGGCAATCCCTTGGCGCACGTCTTGGTGCGACAGTCGTACTGACGCGCGGTAAGAAAGTCATCCGACCCATGATTGTCATTGTCTCCATTTGTATCAGCATCAAAATGCTGCTGGATATGTATTAATGGCGACATGATAAATAATCGTACAAGCACCTTGAGTTTACCTGCTGACCCCAGTATTATGACGCGTCATTTTTCAGCCGACCTTTAACACGTTCCTTGCCTCCATGGGCCTCGGCTGACCCAGACAGGAGGCTGAATAATCCGTAAGGAGCAATTCGATGCGTCATTACGAAATCGTTTTTATGGTCCATCCTGACCAGAGCGAACAGGTTCCGGGTATGATCGAACGCTACACTGCTGCCATCACTGGTGCAGAAGGCACGATCCACCGTCTGGAAGACTGGGGCCGCCGTCAGCTGGCTTACCCGATCAACAAACTGCACAAAGCTCACTACGTTCTGATGAACGTTGAAGCGCCGCAGGAAGTGATCGATGAGCTGGAAACTACCTTCCGCTTCAACGATGCCGTTATCCGCAGCATGGTTATGCGTACTAAACACGCTGTTACCGAAGCATCTCCGATGGTTAAAGCGAAAGACGAGCGTCGTGAACGTCGCGATGATTTCGCTAACGAAACCGCAGATGATGCTGAAGCTGGGGATTCTGAAGAGTAATTTCTGATGACCAACCGTCTGGTGTTGTCCGGCACCGTGTGCAGGACTCCCCTTCGAAAGGTCAGTCCATCAGGAATTCCTCATTGCCAGTTCGTGCTTGAGCATCGTTCTGTGCAGGAGGAAGCCGGGTTTCACCGGCAGGCGTGGTGCCAAATGCCCGTTATTATTAGCGGACACGAAAACCAGGCCATTACTCACAGTATAACGGTCGGTAGCGCAGTGACCGTTCAGGGGTTCATCTCTTGCCACAAGGCAAAGAACGGCCTGAGCAAAATGGTTCTGCATGCCGAGCAGATTGAATTGATAGATTCTGGAGACTAGCCATATGGCACGTTATTTCCGTCGTCGCAAGTTCTGCCGTTTCACCGCGGAAGGCGTTCAAGAGATCGACTATAAAGATATCGCTACGCTGAAAAACTACATCACCGAAAGCGGTAAGATTGTCCCAAGCCGTATCACCGGTACCCGTGCAAAATACCAGCGTCAGCTGGCTCGCGCTATCAAACGCGCTCGCTACCTGTCCCTGCTGCCGTACACTGATCGTCATCAGTAATCGGTCACGGTCCATTAATACGACTTTGAGAGGATAAGGTAATGCAAGTTATTCTGCTTGATAAAGTAGCAAACCTGGGTAGCCTGGGTGATCAGGTTAACGTTAAAGCGGGCTATGCTCGTAACTTCCTGGTACCACAGGGTAAAGCTGTTCCTGCTACCAAGAAAAACGTTGAATTTTTCGAAGCGCGTCGCGCTGAGCTGGAAGCTAAACTGGCTGACGTTCTGTCCGCTGCTGAAGCTCGTGCTGAGAAAATCAACGCACTGGAAACCGTAACCATCGCGTCTAAAGCTGGCGACGAAGGTAAACTGTTCGGTTCCATCGGTACTCGCGACATCGCTGACGCTGTAACTGCAGCTGGCGTTGAAGTAGCTAAGAGCGAAGTTCGTCTGCCGAACGGCGTTCTGCGTACCACTGGCGAGCACGAAGTGAGCTTCCAGGTTCACAGCGAAGTGTTTGCTAAGCTGACTGTAAACGTAGTTGCAGAATAAGTTTTTATTCTGATGACCGCGTAAAAGCGCCGGCCCTGTGCCGGCGTTTTGCTTTTCTGTTCCCCCGCTTTTCTCTCTGGCTATTCTTTATCCTTTTCGGGATAATCACAAAAATAAAACATTATTTCAAAGTGGTGATGGAATGGAACCAACGCACCAACCTCTGTTTGCGCGTAAAAATGTTGTCTACCTGAGCGCGGCGTTCTGCTGCCTGCTGTGGGGGAGCGCCTATCCGGCGATCAAAAGCGGATATGAGATCTTCCAGATTGCCACGGATGACATTCCCTCAAAGATTGTCTTTGCCGGATATCGCTTTCTGTTTGCGGGATTATTGCTGCTACTGCTGGCGGTAGCGCAGCGTAAACCGATTGGCCGGTTAAGCCCGCGTCAGTACGGCCAACTCACGCTGTTGGGGCTAACGCAAACCTCGCTGCAATACATCTTCTTCTACATTGGCCTGGCGTTCACGACGGGAGTGAAAGGGTCCATCATGAATGCGACCGGGACCTTCTTCAGCGTGCTGCTGGCCCATTTTATCTACCATAACGACAAACTGAGCTACAACAAAGCGCTGGGCTGTATTCTGGGCTTTACCGGTGTAATGGTGGTGAACTTTAGCAGCGGAATGGATTTTAGCTTCAGCCTGTTAGGCGACGGCTCAGTAGTGATGGCGGCCTTTATTCTCTCTGCTGCCACGCTATATGGAAAACGTATTTCTCAGACGGTGGACCCGACGGTAATGACAGGGTACCAGTTGGGCGGTGGCGGTCTGGCGTTGGTTATCGGCGGCTACGCTTTTGGCGGCACGCTAACCGTACACGGTGCGTCTTCGGTGGCGATTCTCGGCTACCTGACGTTACTCTCTTCGGTCGCTTTCGCCTTGTGGAGTATTCTGCTCAAGCATAATCGCGTGGGGATGATTGCGCCGTTTAACTTCCTGATCCCGGTTCCGGGTGCAGTGCTGTCGGCAATATTCCTCGGTGAAAACATTCTCGAATGGAAATATGCGGTAGCGCTGGTGCTGGTGTGTTCGGGGATCTGGTGGGTGAACAAGGTGAAACGCTGACGTTTCACCTTGATGCCTGATGGCGCTATCGCTTATCAGGCCTGGAATCGCGGGGTCACAGTGCTTAACGGGCGCGGATAAAACTGCCGTTAGGCTGGCGGGTAAACAGTACCTGCTGACCATTCCCGGTATCAATGGTTAATCCCGTCACCACGCCATTGGCATTCTGCCTGATCTGTATCATCTGACCGTCTTTCAGATTGCTCAGTGGTTTTCCGGCGCCTTCAACCTGTGCCATCGCATACACATCGGTTGGCGGGAGGTTATGGTCACGGAATACCTGCGCCAGCGTTTTACCTGAGTCTACGCGGTAGGAGCGCCACTGCTGGTCAATTCCGCTATCCTGTTGGAAAGGTTGTGTCTGCGGCTGAGATTGCTGGACCTGAGGTTGTGCATCAGGTTCGCCTTCCTGGATTGGCTCTGGCGCAACCGGAGCGACCTGGCCGGGATCGTTTTGCGGCGGGATAAGCTGTGCCTGCAGCTGAGCCTCGGTCGGTGGCTGCGACTGTGACTGTAAATCCAGCTGGGCAGTACGCGTCACCACAGGGGTATCGCTGGTGTCACTGGAAGGGAGCAGGAAACCTATCACCAACACAATAGCAGCAATAATAATGCCGCGGCGGTGCATAGGCGGTAGCGGGTCCATAATGCGAAAATTGTCCGGTGCATGCCAGATTTTCGCCAGGGTTGGTTTTAATTCAAAGCGCCCGGGCATGGCTTTCCTCCTGCTCCGCGTCTCGTTCCTCGATCATAGAGTATAGATGGCTAACGCTATGATGTTCGTCATATTACCCGCTTTCGTGACGTCAACGCGGGATATTCCTATTGTTTATGTTTCCTCGCGATTTGTCATCTGTTCCCGAGACAAAGTTTTACCGGATGCGGCATGGCTGATATGCTGCCCGCTACTTTACATCCGATGAAAGGAAATATGATGGCTAACCCGACTTTTGACACTATCGAAGCGCAAGCAAGCTACGGCATTGGTTTGCAGGTAGGACAACAGCTGAGCGAATCCGGACTGGAAGGACTGTTGCCTGAAGCGCTGGTAGCGGGTATCGCTGACGCGCTGGAAGGTAAGCACCCGGCAGTGCCGGTTGATGTTGTGCATCGCGCACTGCGTGAAATCCACGAACGTGCTGATGCAGTTCGTCGCGAGCGTTTCCAGGCTATGGCGGCTGATGGCGTCAAATATCTGGAAGAAAACCGTGAGAAAGACGGTGTGAACAGCACTGAATCTGGTTTGCAGTTCCGTGTTCTGACCCAGGGTGAAGGTGCTATTCCGGCACGTACTGACCGCGTTCGCGTGCACTACACCGGTAAGCTGATCGACGGTACCGTGTTTGACAGCTCTGTCGCACGTGGCGAACCGGCTGAATTCCCGGTTAACGGCGTAATCCCAGGCTGGATTGAAGCGCTGACCCTGATGCCGGTAGGTTCCAAATGGGAACTGACTATTCCTCAGGAACTGGCTTACGGCGAGCGTGGCGCTGGCGCGTCCATTCCTCCGTTCAGCACGCTGGTGTTCGAAGTTGAGCTGCTTGAGATCCTGTAAGCAGTGACTTCTGTTCCCCCCGAGGCCGGGGGGAGCAAAAAAATAGCGTGAAAAGCTATAGTTACGTCGTTGTCGATATTTTATCTTGCAAATGCCCCATCAGCGTGTATTTTTGTGAGCTGATTCGCGCTATCAGAGTGATATGACACTCACTTTAAACATTAAATTAACATTATATCTAAATCTTAGTATTCATCCCGCCAATTCTTACCTAATATCGATGAGTCCTGATAACAGGATCGTCGTATCATAGACACATTAAAGGCCGTAGAGCCTGAACAACACAGACAGGTACAGGAAGAAAAAACATGGTAGATCAGGTAAAAGTCGACGCCGCTGAAGAGGCGTCGTCTGAACAGTCGCTACGGCGCAATCTCACAAACCGTCATATTCAACTTATTGCTATTGGTGGCGCTATCGGTACTGGCCTGTTTATGGGCTCCGGTAAAACCATCAGTCTCGCCGGACCGTCGATCATCTTTGTGTATATGATCATCGGTTTTATGCTGTTTTTCGTGATGCGCGCAATGGGTGAATTGCTGCTCTCGAATCTGGAGTACAAATCGTTTAGTGATTTTGCCTCTGACCTGCTCGGGCCATGGGCCGGGTATTTTACCGGCTGGACCTACTGGTTCTGCTGGGTTGTTACCGGGATGGCAGACGTGGTCGCGATTACCGCGTATGCGCAATTCTGGTTCCCCGAACTGTCAGACTGGGTCGCCTCGCTGGCGGTGATTGTGCTGCTGCTGAGCCTCAACCTCGCCACCGTAAAAATGTTCGGTGAGATGGAGTTCTGGTTTGCGATGATCAAAATCGTTGCCATCATCGGCCTGATTGTCGTCGGTCTGGTGATGGTGCTGACGCACTTCCAGTCGCCAACCGGCGTTCAGGCATCGTTCACGCACTTGTGGAATGACGGTGGCTGGTTCCCGAAAGGTCTGAGTGGCTTCTTTGCCGGCTTCCAGATAGCCGTGTTTGCGTTTGTGGGTATTGAGCTGGTGGGTACGACCGCAGCGGAAACCAAGGATCCGGAGAAATCTCTGCCGCGCGCCATTAACTCGATTCCAATCCGTATCATCATGTTCTACGTGTTCGCGCTGATCGTGATTATGTCCGTTACGCCGTGGAGCTCGGTAGTGCCAACCAAGAGCCCATTCGTTGAACTGTTTGTGTTGGTTGGTCTGCCTGCTGCGGCGAGCCTGATCAACTTTGTGGTGCTGACTTCAGCTGCCTCTTCTGCAAACAGCGGCGTGTTCTCTACCAGCCGTATGCTGTTCGGTCTGGCGCAGGAAGGCGTTGCGCCTAAAGCGTTTGCCAAGCTGTCTAAACGCGCAGTTCCGGCGAAGGGTTTAACCTTCTCCTGTATCTGTCTGCTGGGCGGCGTGGTGATGCTGTACGTGAACCCGAGCGTGATTGGCGCCTTCACCATGATCACCACTGTATCGGCGATTCTGTTCATGTTCGTCTGGACCATCATTCTTTGCTCGTACCTGGTGTACCGCAAGCAGCGTCCTCACCTGCATGAAAAATCAATCTACAAGATGCCGTTAGGCAAGCTGATGTGCTGGGTATGTATGGCGTTTTTCGTCTTCGTACTGGTACTGCTGACGCTGGAAGATGATACCCGTCAGGCGCTGATCGTCACGCCGCTGTGGTTCATCGCGCTGGGTCTGGGCTGGTTGTTTATCGGTAAGAAACGTATGGCAGGCGTGCGTTAATCGCTAAGACGTGAGATGTAGGCCGGATAAGGCGAAGCCGCATCCGGCACTATGCTGGCGGGATTGCCTGATGCGGCTTCGCCTTATCAGGCCTACGTTCGAGGTCGTTGTAGGCCCGGTAAGCGCTAGCGCCACCGGGCTTTTTTATTCACCTGCGAGGGCACGCGGGAACAACACATTGTTTTCCAGGCTGATGTGTTCCATCAGGTCGTCGATCATCTCGTTAATGCCGTTATACATGGCTTTCCAGGTAGTGCAGGCCTCTGGTGGCGGCGTTACGTTATGGGTGATGTGTTTGATCACTTCCACCAGTTCACCCGCATCGTCATGCTCGCTTTCCATCACGCTGATTGGCCCCATCGCCTGGCTACCCATGCCCTGTTTGATCATCGGGAACAGGATCTGTTCTTCTTTCATCATGTGGCTGGACAGCTCTTCATGCAGCATGGTCAGGTTTTTCGCCAGACCGCGCGGTACGTTCGGTTTGTCTGCGTGAACGCGTTCAACTTTAGTGGCCTGCAGGATCAGCTCCGGCAGCTGTTCGCGGTGTCTGTCGTGATAACGCACGATGATATGGTCGATGATTTCAGCCAGAGCCACGGTACGCCAGTCTTTCTCCAGCGGCTGTTCAGCCAGCTGCGCGAGCTGCGCCTCAATAACGTCTAAATCCAGCTCTTTACGCGCGGCAGCGCGTGCCAGCGTTTGCTTACCGCCGCAGCAGTAATCCATATCGTATTTACGAAACAGGGCCGAAGCGCGAGGAATAGAGAGCGCCAGTTCACCTAAAGGTTGATCGCGATAAGACATTGCCGTTACCTCATTCTCAATAATATAAGATGTATTTTAAATGCAACTTATGGCGAAGGATATAACCCTTTCGGGGTGGGGTGTTTTGTGATGGGCGTCACGAAAATTTCTTATCTCGTTAAGATGCTGAATCTTATTGGAAAGGAGAAGTACGGCGAAAAAAGCCGCACGACAGGATTAAATAAGCGCACGCCGCTGCCGATAGTTAGACCTCAGACAATACCTGCATAATAAAAGGCTACAGATGTTCAAACGAATCAAAGTGATAACCTTACTTATCACCGTGTTACTCGCGCTGGGCGCAATGCAGCTCATCTCCGCGGGCGTCTTTATTGGCGCACTCAATAACGATAAGCAGAACTTTAACGTGTCTCAACTTTCCAGCCAGAACGTGGCCGAGTTTACCGATGCGTGGATTAGCCTGAACCAGGCTCGCGTCACGCTCAACCGGGGCATGCTGCGTTTACAGGGAACGATGGCCAGCGATATTAACGGCGGTCAGTTGCAGGAGCTGGTGAACACGGCAAATCGCCTGTTGGCCGAATCGAAAGAGCATTACGATAAATACTACGCTCTGCCGGAAACGCCGGGGCTGGATGAGCATCTGGCCGATCGACTGGAAGAGCAGTACGGCATCTATTCTACGACGCTGGCAAAAATGAACGCGCTGCTGGCTGAAGGAAAGCTGGAAGAGATGTTCAAGCAGAATGCCGAGCAAAAGCAAACGGCCATGCAGGAAGTTTATCGGCAATGGCGTAGCGCGCAAACGGCGCTGGCCACTGCCGGAGTGCAGGACAATGAGAGTGATTACCAGAAGATAATCTGGCTGCTGTCCGCGGTGATGCTGATTGTCGTCACCGTGATTATCGCCAGTTGGCTGGCGATGCAGCGAGTGCTGCTCAAGCCGCTCCACGAGGTGATGGGACATATTCGCCACATTGCCGCAGGCGATTTGACGCACCCCATCAGCGCCGACGGCAGTAATGAAATGGCGCTGCTGGCAAGTAACGTCCGTGACATGCAGCAGGCGCTGGCGAATACGGTCAGCGTGGTGCGTGACGGGGCCGATACCATCTATACCGGTGCGGGTGAAATCGCCGCAGGCAGTAACGATCTCTCTTCACGTACCGAGCAGCAGGCCGCCTCTCTGGAAGAGACCGCAGCCAGCATGGAACAACTTACCGCAACCGTGAGGCAGAACGCAGATAGCGCGCGTCAGGCGACCAGCCTGGCAAAAAATGCTTCACAGACGGCGCAAAAAGGCGGAACCGTGGTTGATGGTGTGGTGCGTACGATGGATGAAATCGCCACCAGTTCCAGCAAAATCGCGCAAATTACCAATGTTATCGACGGCATTGCCTTCCAGACCAATATTCTGGCACTGAACGCGGCGGTGGAAGCGGCGCGTGCGGGCGAGCAGGGGCGCGGATTTGCCGTGGTCGCAGGCGAGGTTCGGACGCTGGCGCAGCGTAGCGCTCAGGCGGCGAAGGAGATCAAAGCGCTGATAGATGACTCGGGGAATCGGGTCAATGCCGGTACGGCGCTGGTGCATGAAGCGGGTGAAACGATGGAGGAAATAGTTAGCGCCGTGACCCGCGTGACCGACATCATGGGGGAGATTGCCTCAGCTTCTGATGAACAAAGTCGGGGTATCGATCAGGTAGGCCAGGCGGTTGCCGAAATGGATCGCGTCACGCAGCAAAACGCCTCGCTGGTAGAAGAATCCGCTTCCGCCGCTGCTGCGCTTGAAGAGCAGGCCGCGCGGTTGAACCAGACGGTAGCGGTGTTTAAAGTGTCGCGCCGGATGGCGGCGTAAACGCCTTATCCGGCCTACATGAGATCGTACAGTCCTTGTAGGCCGGATAAGCAGTGCCATCCGGCACATTATGATTGTGAAACCACCACGACGCTCGGTTTCTGCGGCTTGGCTCTGACGGCTATCACCACCCCAACCATCAGTAGCGCAATACCGCTAACCGTCAGCAGAGGTGGAAATTCCTGACGCAGAATAAAGGTGTACAACAAACCGGCCAGCGTTTCGAAGACAATCAGCGGGCCGAGGATCACCGTCGGTAATTTTTGGCTGGCGACGTTCCAGCACAGTGCGCCAACCCACGAACACAATACCGCAATGGCTATCATCAGACCGATAAACACGCCCGGACGCGGACCGAAGGGCAGAGCGAAGTCCGGTGTTTGCCCGTTTAGCCACAGGCAGGCGGCAATGTAACCGAGCAGAGAAACGGGCAACGTTACCAGAGCCTGGGCCGTCGCCCACATCATCGGGTGCTTATCCGGATTCTCGCGCAGCCAGCGGGCATTACGCAGCGCATACCATGCCCAACACACCACCGAGACAAGCGCCAGCGCGATGCCGGAACCATAACGCCAGCCACTAAAGTCTGGTAACCCCTGATTCAACTCCGAGATATTCACGCACAGCAGTCCTATACCAATCAATACCAGCGCAGGCGACAGACGCCACCATGATAATTTGCCGTCACGCTGGCTGTAGAGTAGGTTAGCGAAGACCGGGATCACCACCGGCAATGTACCAATAATCATCGTGGAGACCGGTGCGCCGGTGCGCTGGATGGCGCTTGCCAGGCAAACGTAATAAATCAGATTCCCCATCATTGTTAGCGTCAGCGCAGTTACCCAGTCTTTCCGCACGAGTTGACGCAGGCGCGCACGTCCCAGCCAGGCAATCGGCAATGCGATCAGCCCCAGCGCCAGATAACGCCCCATCGACTGCAATACCGCCGGGTATTCCGGTACGATCAGCGGTCCAACAAAAATTAATCCCCACATCAGCCCGGCCAACAGGGCATACAACACACCGCTAATCATTTTGGACATCCACATCGTTTAACAATACGTCGAGTGTAGGCAGGAAAAATGCTGCCGTATTGTATGAGATTGCTGATCAACGCCGGACGACTTGTTTCTGATAACGCACCGGCGTAATGCCGTAGCGATGGGTAAACGCGCGGGTGAGATGCGACTGGTCGGTGAGGCCGGTTGCGGCGGCGACCTCTGCGGCGGGCATACCGTAAGTGAGAAAACCTTTGGCTCGCCACAACCGGATCGCCATCAGCATCTGGTGCGGCGTGACGTGGAAATGAGACTTAAACTGGCGCTGAAAATGCCAGGGACTCAGCGATGCAACCCGCGCCAGCTCGTCGAGCGTGACCGGATGCATATAATTATCGTGCAGATACTCGCGTACCCGTTCAAAGCGATGCGCCCCCTCCGGCAATACCGGCGCATGGCGGGCCAGCGGCTGGAACGTGTCGATCAGATCGAGTAGAAGGCCTTTTTGCGCCAGCGGATCCTCCGTGTTCCACAGGCCGTGGATCAGCGAGCAGATCTGGCGCGAGCGCAGCGGATCGTGACGCGTTACGTCATGAAACCACCAGTGGCGGATCCCGGTGACCTCTTCCAGAAGGTCGGGTTCAAGATAAATCATCCGATAGCGCCAGCCGTCGGCGGTTTCGGCTTCGCCGGTATGCAGCTCATCGGGATTCATGGTGACGACGGAATGGGCGGGGGCAACATACTGCGTGCCGCGATAACGAAAACGTTCGGCTCCGGCTTCTATCGCGCCAATGCCAAACGCTTCATGGGTGTGTGGCTCGAAAGCGTAACGCGAGATGTGTGCATGATACAGCTCAACGCCCGGCACCTGCGCCAGATGGCGAAAGCGGGCGCTGTCTTTCTCATCAATAAACTGCTCAGGTACACCTTGCACGTTTTCTCTCCCCACGCATCATCCTGTCATTATCAGAGAGGATGCGCGGGGATGCCACCACAATTAACTAATTTTTAACACTTACACGATGCCTTTGACGCTGTCAGCCAACGAGGTTGTCGGGCGACCAATCAGTTTGCTCAGTGTATGGCTGTCGTCGAACAGACCACCTTTGGAGGCGCCAGTGTCTGAGTCAGCCAGCATGTCCGCCAGCCCGGCAGGCAGGCCTACACCTTTAAGTGCGGCGGCAAAATCTGCTTCGCTCAGGTTCTGATACACCACTTTTTTACCACTCTGTTTTGCCAGCTCGGCAGCCAACTGGCTCAGGGTCCAGCCTGCGTCGCCCGCCAGCTCATAGGTTTTACCGGAATGACCGTCTTCACTGATGACGCGCGCGGCGGCAGCGGCATAGTCGGCGCGGGTCGCTGAGGCGATTTTGCCTTCACCTGCAGCCCCGATAAACACGCCGTGTTCCAGTGCAGCCGGTGCGCTGGCGAGATAGTTTTCGGTGTACCAGCCGTTACGCAGCAGCGCGTAGGCGATACCGGATTCAGCCAGCATCTTCTCGGTTGCCACATGCTCATCAGCCAGCCCCAGCGGGGAGGTGTCGGCGTGCAGCAGGCTGGTGTAGGCGATGAATTTCACGTGCGCGGCTTTCGCTGCGTTGATCACGTTACGATGCTGCGGGGCGCGTTGTCCCACTTCGCTGGAGGAGATTAGCAGTAGCTTGTCGATGCCCTGTAAGGCAGCCGTCAAGGCGGCTTCATCGCTGTAATCCGCCTGACGAACGGTAATGCCCTGCTGGCTAAGCGCCGTCGCTTTAGCGGGATTACGCACAATTGCCGCAATCTGGCTGGCAGGAACGGTTTTCAGCAGAAATTCAATAACGTGTTGGCCCAGTAGGCCGGTGGCGCCGGTAATTGCGATCATGGAGTGACTCCTTGGTATTGGTCTTGTGTTTAATCACGCTAACACCTAAACTTACTTTTAGTAAGTACGCACAAAAAGGTTAGTATGAAAATGACAGCATCGACACTCTCCCAGCAGTTACGCGATGGCAACTTGTTTGCCGAACAGTGTCCCTCCCGTGAGGTGTTAAAACACGTCACCAGCCGCTGGGGCGTGTTGATTCTGGTGGCGCTGCGCGACGGTACGCACCGTTTCAGCGATTTGCGTCGTAAGATGGGCGGGGTCAGTGAAAAGATGCTGGCGCAATCCCTGCAAGCGTTAGAGCATGACGGGTTTATCAATCGGGTGTCGTATCCGGTGGTGCCGCCGCACGTGGAGTATAGCCTGACGCCGTTGGGTGAGCAGGTGAGCGATAAAGTCGCCGCGCTGGCGGACTGGATAGAACTGAATTTGCCGCAGGTTTTAGCGCAGCGGGACGAACGGGCTGCGTAGTTTTGTAGGCCGGATAAGACGCTATTGCGCCGCATCCGGCACGAAAATTACTTACTTAAATCCAGCTGATAAATAGCGAAACCGATGTCATCGGTCGCGACTTTCTTCAGCGGATACTGGCCTTTCTCTTTAATAAATGCCGCGGCTTTATCAGACGGTGATGTTTCAAAGCGAATATCCAGTGGTGTATCGCTATGAATTGGCGCCAGACGCCAGTTGTTATCTGCCGCCGGGTGAATTTCACCGGCACGCTTCGTCTCAGCACCAATCCAGGCCGCCAGCACCGAGCGGTTTTCATCCGGAGAAGCAAACGCGATGTGGCTGTCGCCGGTTCCGGCAAACTTACCGCCGTAGGCGCGGTAGTTGTTGGTCGCGACGAGGAAGGTGGCATTCGGATCGATTGGTTTGTCGTTAAAGGTCAGATTTTTAATACGTTCCGCTTTCGGGTTAATGGTCTGACATTCACCGTCGTAGCGAGCAGGTTGTGAAACATCAATCTGATAATTCACGCCGTCAATCACGTCGAAATTATAGGTACGGAAGCCATCCCAGTTAATCAACGACTGTGGTTTGCTGCTGTGGATATCAATCTGATTGAACTGCCCGGCGGAACATTCCAGCCACTCTTTCACCTCTTTACCGCTGGCTTTCACCACCACCAGAGTGTTGGGATAGAGATACAAATCAGCGGCGTTACGGAAGGTTAACTGACCTTTTTCGACTTCTACGAAGCTTGCCGGATCGTTCTTGCGTCCACCGACCTTAAACGGCGCGGCGGCGGAAAGTACCGGCAGTTTTGCCAGATCCGGATCGCCCTGAATAAAGTGTTCCACATAGGCTTTCTGCGCGTTGTTCACCACCTGTACGGTCGGGTCATCCTGTACCAGCGCCAGATAGCTGTACATGTTGTCGGCGGATTTACCGATCGGTTTGCTGACAAACTCACGCGTGGCGTCGTGATCGGCTTTCAGGATCTCAACGATTTTTTTGTCTTCTGCTGCCAGTGATTTTTTGGCTGCGGCGTCATAGATCGGGCGCGCCTCGGCTTTCGCCTGAGTGACCTGCCATTTACCGCTGTCGTTATTCAACACTAAATCCACCACGCCCAGGTGATCGCCCCACATACCCGGCATCACCGCAGGAACCCCATTCAGCGTACCTTTTGTGATATCTGCGCCTTTAATATTGGCAAAGTCTTTACCCGGGAAGACGGCGTGAGCGTGACCAAACATAATGGCATCCACGCCCGGTACTTCGCTGAGGTAATAAACGGAGTTTTCCGCCATCGTTTGATATGGGTCGGCAGAAAGCCCAGAGTGAGCAACCACCACCACAACATCGGCGCCTTTTTCTCTCATTTCCGGAACGTATTTGCGTGCAGTTTCCGTAATGTCGTTCACCGTGACTTTGCCGCTGAGGTTGGCTTTATCCCAGGTCATAATCTGCGGTGGAACAAAGCCGATATAGCCAATCTTCAGCGTCTGCTTGTTCCCTTCCTTGTCGACCACTTCAGTGTCTTTGATCAAGTAAGGCGTAAACAGCGGCTTTTTGGTCTTCACGTCGATGATATTGGCGTTAACGTAAGGGAACTTCGCTCCGGCTAGCGCGTTGTGCAGATACTCCAGACCGTAGTTGAATTCATGGTTGCCGAGGTTACCCACCGCGTAATCCAGGGTATTCAGCGCCTTATATACCGGGTGTGTTTCGCCCGCTTTCAGCCCCTTGGCCGCCATGTAATCCCCGAGCGGACTGCCCTGAATCAGATCGCCATTATCAACCAGCACGCTGTTTTTGACTTCACCACGCGCAGCGTTGATCAGACTTGCCGTACGTACCAGACCGAATTTTTCAGTCGGTGTATCTTTGTAATAATCGAAATCCATCATATTGCTATGCAAATCAGTGGTTTCCATTATACGCAGATCGACGGTCGCGGCATTGACGCTGGCTGCAATCAGCGTTGCCAGAAGCGTTGCACTAAACTTAATCATCAGGGGGCATCCTTTTAAGATCTAAGCCACAAAAGAAAATGTATATAAATCTTCTTGCTTACAGAACTGTGAATCATGACATGAATATAGCGTTTAAAACCGCAGACGCTATCACAGTTGGCGGATCCCCTGACGATCGGGTATAAGTAAAACAACGAGTTAACACCACTGACAGAAACGAGGTGGAGAATGCTAGAACATGTATGCCAGCTTGCACGGAACGCGGGCGATGCCATTATGCAGGTCTACGATGGAATCAAACCGATGGAGATTACCAGCAAGCAGGATGATTCTCCGGTCACGGCGGCAGATATCGCCGCGCATACGGTGATCCTCGAAGGATTACTGGCGCTGACGCCGGATATTCCGGTTCTGTCTGAAGAGGCGCCTCCTGGCTGGGATGTTCGCCAGCATTGGCAGCGCTACTGGCTGGTGGACCCGCTGGACGGGACCAAAGAGTTCATTAAGCGTAACGGTGAATTTACCGTCAATATTGCGCTGATCGAGAAAGGAAAGCCGGTTCTGGGCGTGGTTTACGCGCCGGTAATGAAAGTGATGTACAGCGCAGCAGAAGGTAAAGCGTGGAAAGAAGAGTGCGGCGTACGCAAACAAATTCAGGTTCGTGACGCGCGTCCGCCGCTGGTGGTCATTAGCCGCTCGCATGCCGACAATGAGTTAAAAGAGTATCTGCAACAGTTGGGCGAGCACCAGACCACGTCGATTGGCTCATCGCTGAAGTTCTGCCTGGTGGCGGAAGGGCACGCACAGCTGTATCCGCGTTTTGGGCCAACCAACGTGTGGGACACCGCCGCTGGCCATGCCGTTGCCGCCGCAGCCGGAGCGCACGTTCACGACTGGCAGGGGAAACCTCTGGATTACACCCCACGTGAATCGTTCCTCAACCCCGGCTTCCGCGTCTCTATTTACTGAGTAATTTGTGCAGCAGGGCAATTACCTGCTGCACCTCTTCCTGCGTTAATGCTCCATCTTTTGCCCACTGCACGCGTCCGTCCTTGTCGAGTACGACGATAGCGGAGCTCTCTTCATCCAGTTGCCAGGCTTTACGCGCAATGCCATTGCTGTCGACAATGAATTGCGACCACGGGTAGAGCTTCTTATTGCTCTCCAGACTGCTGCGCACAAACATACCGGAGCCGGGAATGGCGTCATCCGTGTTGACGATAGTGGTGGTCTGGTATTTGTCGTGCGGCAGGTTGGCGGCTTTGATTGCCTCGATCAGCGTCGCATTTTTCTCTTTGGCGGAGGTGCGTCCGGCAATGTGTTGCACAATTCGCACTTTGCCTGGCAACTGCGCGCTATTCCAGCTTTTGTAGCTAAACTTATCGTTATCGAGAATCAGTTCGCCGCGATCGGCGATCCCCACCGGCGGTACGCGCTGGTCAGTCTCAAACTTATGTGCGGAGGCAATCATTGGCAGTAGCAGGCACGACAGCGCCAGCAGATTTCGTAAGGTCATAGGTTTTCCTTCTTTCTTTTATTTTGCAGGTGATCCGACCACTTGGGTCTGGAATTTAATCATATGTGCGAATGATGCTTTTTCCCGCAAGCGCGATGCCAGTTTGCGGACGGGCGCACAAATCCTGCGAAAAATGAAGGCTTATACTGAAGACAGCGAAGCGTTGAAAAGATAATTCTGAATAATTGTAACTTGAAGGTAAATAAACTTATACACGCTGGAAACATCAACGAGATAGTCTATAGTCATAGGGCATTAAAATTTGCGCCTGAGGATTGTCGGACCGATTGTGGTACCGCAAAGGCGTAATGCTCAGCAGGAGACAACAATGAAAATTTTCCAACGATACAACCCGCTGCAGGTGGCGAAGTACGTGAAGATCCTGTTTCGTGGACGGTTATATATCAAGGATGTAGGCGCTTTTGAATTTGATAAGGGTAAGATTCTTATCCCAAAAGTGAAGGACAAACTGCATTTTTCCGTGATGTCCGAAGTTAACCGTCAGGTCTTGCGTCTGCAAACTGAGATGGCTTGATCAAAGTGCTATGCAGTAGTTAAAAAAACGGCTCCTGATGGGAGCCGTTGATGTTTCTGTAAGGCGTTAAGACGCCTTTGCCTCTTCTTTTGCATCTGGCAGTTTTGGTACCAGAACGGTAGGTTTACTGTCCAGACGCGTCACCAGCAGCTGATCGATCTTGTAGTTATCGATATCCACCACTTCAAATTTGTAACCTGAATACTTCACCGAGTCGGTGCGTTTCGGGATTTTACGCAGCATGAACATCATAAAGCCGCCGATGGTTTCATAGTTGCCGGACTGCGGGAACTCGTCGATATCCAGGACGCGCATTACGTCATCAATCGGTGTACCGCCGTCGACTAACCATGAGTTTTCATCACGTGCCACAATCTGCTCTTCCAGACCCTGACCTACCAGATCGCCCATCAGCGTCGTCATAACGTCGTTGAGGGTGATAATCCCCACCACCAGCGCGTACTCGTTCATGATGACGGCAAAGTCTTCGCCTGCGGTTTTGAAGCTTTCCAGCGCTTCAGAGAGCGTCAGCGTGTCCGGGACGATCAGCGTATTGCGGATCTGTACGCCGCTGTTCAGCGCCATGCTTTGGTTCGCCAGTACGCGGTTGAGGAGATCCTTTGAATCGACATAGCCAATGATGTGGTCGATATCTTCGTTACACACCAGGAATTTGGAGTGCGGATGTTCCGCCACCTTGTTCTTCAGGCTTTGCTCATCTTCATGGAGATCGAACCAGATAATATTCTCGCGCGAGGTCATTGAAGACGGGACGGTACGGGATTCCAGTTCGAACACATTTTCAATCAGCTCATGCTCCTGCTTGCGCAGAACACCCGCCAGCGCACCCGCTTCGACCACGGCGTAAATGTCGTCCGAGGTGATGTCGTCTTTACGCACCATTGGGATCTTAAACAGACGGAAAATGTTGTTTGCCAGACCGTTAAAGAACCACACCAGCGGGCGGAAGACCAGCAGGCAGAAGCGCATCGGGTTGATGATACGCAAAGCCACAGCTTCTGGCGCAATCATACCGATGCGTTTCGGGGTTAAATCCGCGAACAGGATGAACAGGCCAGTAACCAGCGAGAACGACAGAATAAAGCTTAACTGTTCGGACAGCTCTGGAGTGAAGTACTTCGAGAAAAGGCTGTAAAACGCCGGGGAGAATGCTGCATCACCGACGATACCGCCGAGAATGGCGACCGCGTTAAGGCCAATTTGCACGACGGTAAAAAACATGCCGGGGTTTTCCTGCATCTTCAAAACACGTTGTGCGTTTACGTTGCCTTCATCGGCAAGCAGTTTAAGTTTTATTTTGCGTGATGCAGCAAGCGAGATCTCAGATATCGAGAAAAACGCACTCACGGCGATCAGGCAGAGAATGACTAAAATACTGTTTAACATATCTTATCCGACCGTTCGGGTCAGATCCTCGGAAGGGAGAAGTTGATACTCGTCGTCTTTCAAGCTGCAGGTGCGTTAGCTGCACTCATTCACCCCAGTCACATAGTTCTCTATGCTCCTGGGGATTCACGAGTTTGCCGCCTGCCTGCAACTCGAAATCCTTAGAGTATAAATCCAATGGAATATTCATTGAAAACCGGCTCGTGGAAGTGAGCCGGTAAATTCAGAAGCTAGTATAGCGTAAGGTACTGTAAAGTCGCCAGAGGGGGAAATTATCCTTGTGGCGGCAGGCAAACACCAATACCACCAATGCCACAATAACCGTAAGGATTTTTGTGCAGATACTGCTGGTGATCGTCCTCGGCATAATAGAACGGGGTTGCCGTAGTGATTTCCGTGGTAATGGTGCGCTCGTCGCCTGCGGCGGTCATTGCTGCCTGAAAACGTTCAAGGCTGGCCTGTGCGGCGGCGGTTTGTTCCGGCGTTAACGGGTAAATGGCGGAGCGATACTGCGTGCCCTGGTCGTTCCCCTGACGCATGCCTTGAGCCGGGTCGTGATTTTCCCAGAACACCTGCAGCAGTTGCTCGTAGCTGATAACATGCGGGTCATAGACGATGCGTACCGCTTCGGCATGCCCGGTATCGCCAGAACACACTTCACGATAGGTTGGGTTTGGGGTGTAGCCGCCGGTGTACCCGGCTGCCGTGCTGTAGACCCCTGGCAATGACCAAAATAAACGCTCAACGCCCCAGAAGCATCCCATGGCGAAATAAGCTATCTCCATACCGTCGGGCACGTTGGTCATCGAATGTTGGTTAACCGCATGCAGCGTTGCCACTGGCATCGGGGTGTTGCGTCCAGGTAGCGCATCTGCTTGAGTAACAAGATGCTTTCTATCAAATAAACTCATGGCCGTTCTCCCGAAATCAGTCATTTGGGTTAAGGTTGTAACGAGACGCGTCTTTGCCCACAATAAACGGCGTGAATACGTCTAGAGTTAAACATAAGAAATATTTGGGTTGTCGTCTGTTTTTCAACTCTTATTGTTGATTTTTTGTTAAGCCGAGGAACGGCATAGTATTTTTTTCCAGGGGTGGGAAAAAAGGATATTCAGGAGAAAATGTGCCACATATCCGTCAGTTATGTTGGGTGGGATTACTGTGCTTAAGTGGCTCCGCCGCCGCCGCGAATGTTCGCTTACAGGTCGAAGGATTATCAGGACCGCTGGAGAAAAACGTCCGTGCGCAGCTGTCCACGATTCAAAGTGATGAAGTCACTCCAGACCGACGCTTTCGTGCGCGCGTTGATGATGCCATCCGCGAAGGGCTAAAAGCGCTGGGCTACTTTGAGCCGACCATTGATTTTGAACTGCGTCCACCGCCGGCAAAAGGCCGCCAGGTGCTGATTGCCAAAGTGACCCCCGGCGAGCCGGTGCTGATTGGTGGCACTGAGGTGATTTTGCGCGGTGGCGCGCGTACGGATAAAGATTATCTGGATCTGCTGAAAACGCGCCCGGCAATCGGCACCGTGCTGAATCAGGGGGACTATGACAACTTCAAAAAGTCACTCACCAGCGTGGCGCTGCGCAAAGGCTACTTCGACAGTGAATTTAATAAAAGCCAGCTCGGGATAGCGCTTGAGCGCCGCCAGGCGTTCTGGGATATCGATTACAACAGCGGCGAACGCTATCGCTTTGGGCATGTCACTTTTGAAGGCTCGCAAATTCGCGATGAGTATCTGCAAAATCTGGTGCCCTTTAAAGAAGGTGAAGAGTACGAGTCGAAAGATCTGGGCGAACTGAACCGTCGTCTGTCGGCGACCGGATGGTTTAATTCCGTGGTCGTCGCACCGGAGTTTGATAAAGCCCGCAAAACCAAGGTGCTACCCCTGAAAGGCGTGGTCTCACCGCGAACCGAAAACACCATCGAAACCGGGGTCGGTTATTCAACTGACGTCGGGCCACGGGTGAAGACCTCGTGGAAAAAGCCGTGGATGAACTCCTACGGTCACAGCCTGACGACCAGCGCCAGTATCTCGGCGCCAGAGCAGGTGCTTGATTTCAGCTATAAAATGCCGCTGTTAAAGAACCCGCTGGAGCAGTATTACCTGGTACAGGGCGGCTTTAAGCGTACCGATTTAAACGACACCGAGCAGGATTCCACAACGCTTGCGGTTTCCCGCTACTGGGACCTCTCCAGCGGCTGGCAGCGCGCGATTAACCTGCGCTGGAGCCTCGACCACTTTACCCAGGGTAACGTCACCAACACCACTATGCTGCTCTATCCGGGCGTGATGATCAGCCGGACGCGTTCACGCGGCGGCCTGATGCCTGTCTGGGGCGACTCTCAGCGTTACTCTATTGATTACTCGAACACGGCCTGGGGTTCAGATGTTGATTTCTCCGTTTTCCAGGCGCAAAACGTCTGGATCCGCACGCTGTACGACAGGCATCGCTTTGTAATGCGCGGCAACCTCGGCTGGATTGAAACCGGCGACTTCGACAAAGTGCCGCCGGACCTGCGTTTCTTTGCCGGGGGCGATCGCAGTATTCGCGGCTATAAATACAAATCTATTTCGCCGGAAGGCAGCGACGGCAAGCTGAAAGGGGCCTCCAAGCTGGCAACCGGCTCGCTGGAATACCAGTACAACGTGACCGGTAAATGGTGGGGAGCGATGTTTGTCGATAGCGGCGAAGCGGTCAGCGATATTCGCCGAAGCGATTTCAAAACCGGTGCCGGGGTCGGCGTACGCTGGCAATCGCCGGTTGGACCTATCAAGCTCGACTTTGCCGTCCCGGTCGGCGACAAAGATGAACATGGTTTACAGTTTTACATCGGTCTGGGGCCTGAATTATGAGTTTATGGAAGAAGATAAGCCTCGGCGTGCTGGTTTTTATCCTGCTGTTGTTAGGCACGGTGGCGTTCCTCGTCGGTACCACCTCGGGCCTGCATCTGATCTTCAAAGCCGCTAATCGTTGGGTTCCGGGTCTGGAAATTGGTCAGGTCACCGGCGGCTGGCGGGATCTATCACTGAAAAATATTCGCTACGACCAGCCTGGCGTGGCGGTGAATGCTGGTGAAGTGCATTTGGCCGTGGGGCTTAACTGTCTGTGGGACAGCAGCCTGTGCGTCAACGATCTGGCGCTGAAAAACATCAACGTGGCGATCGACAGCAAAAAGATGCCGCCATCCGCGCCGGTTGAGGAAGAAGAGAGCGGTCCGCTTAATCTTTCCACGCCTTACCCCATCACGCTTTCGCGCGTGGCGCTGAACAACATCAATATCAAAATCGATGACACCACGGTTTCAGTGCTGGATTTTACTTCCGGCCTGAACTGGCAGGAAAAAACGCTGACGCTGAAGCCAACGTCATTACAGGGGCTGCTGATTGCTCTGCCTAAAGTGGTGGAAGTGGCACAGGAAGAGGTTGTCGAACCGAAGATTCAAAACCCGCAGCCGGATGAAAAGCCGCTCGGGGAAACGCTAAAAGATCTGTTCTCAAAGCCGGTACTGCCGGAAATGACCGATGTCCATCTGCCGCTCAATCTCAATATTGAAGAGTTTCGCGGCGAGCAGCTGCGCGTGACCGGAGATACGGATTTAACGGTACATAGCATGCTGCTGAAAGTGAGCAGCATAGACGGCAACATGAAGCTCGACGCGCTGGATATCGACTCGAATCAGGGAACGGTAAAAGCCAGCGGCACGGCGCAACTGACCGACACGTGGCCGGTTGATATTACGTTAAACAGCACGCTAAACATCGACCCGTTAAAAGGCGAAAAGGTGAAGCTGAAGGTCGGCGGTGCGCTGCGCGAACAGCTGGAAGTCGGCGTCAATCTGTCTGGTCCGGTAGATATGGACCTGCGTGCACAGACGCGCCTGGCAGAAGCCGGATTGCCGCTCAACATTGAGGTGGTAAGTAAGCAGGTTTATTGGCCGTTTACCGGTGAGAAACAGTTCCAGGCCGATGACATCAAGCTCAAACTGACCGGCAAGATGACCGACTATACGCTGTCGATGCGTACCGCCGTGAAAGGTCAGGATATTCCTCCGGCTACTATCACGCTGGACGCCAAAGGCAACGAGCAGCAGATTAATCTCGACAAACTCAGCGTTGCGGCGCTGGAAGGGAAAACCGAGCTGAAAGCGCTGGTGGACTGGCAGCAGGCGATCAGCTGGCGCGGGGAGCTAACGCTGGATGGTATCAATACCGCGAAAGCGATCCCGGACTGGCCGTCAAAACTGAATGGCCTGGTGAAAACGCGCGGCAGTCTGTACGGCGGAAGCTGGCAGATGGAGGTTCCGGAGCTGAAGCTGACCGGCAACGTGAAGCAGAACAAGGTCAATGTGAACGGTTCGCTGAAGGGGAACAGCTACCTGCAGTGGACGATTCCGGGCCTTCATCTGGAGCTGGGACGCAACAGTGCGGACGTAAAAGGCGAACTGGGGGTTAAAGACCTCAACCTCGACGCGACGATTGATGCCCCAAGCCTGGATAACGCGCTGCCGGGGCTGGGCGGTACGGCGAAAGGGCTGGTAAAAGTTCGCGGTACGGTTGAAGCGCCGCAGCTGCTGGCGGATATTACCGCCCGTGGTCTGCGCTGGCAGGAACTTTCCGTTGCTCAGGTGCGCGTCGAAGGCGATGTGAAATCGGCCGAGCAAATCGCCGGTAATCTCAACGTTCGCGTAGAGCGGATTGTACAACCTGACGTGAATATTGGTCTGGTGACGCTCAACGCCAAAGGCAGTGAAAAGCAGCATGAACTGCAGTTACGCATTCAGGGTGAGCCGGTTTCAGGGCAACTGGATCTTGCCGGGAGCTTTGATCGCAAAGAACAGCGCTGGAAAGGGGAGTTAAGCAATACCCGCTTCCAGACGCCGGTCGGTCCGTGGTCGCTCAACCGGGCTATCGCGCTGGATTATCGTAATCAAGAACAGAAAATTAGTATCGGGCCGCACTGCTGGAACAACCCGAATGCGGAGCTGTGCGTACCACAAACCATTGATGCCGGTGCAGAAGGTCGCGCGGTGGTGAATCTTAACCGCTTCGACCTGGCGATGCTAAAACCGTTTATGCCGGAGACAACCCAGGCCAGCGGTGTGTTCACTGGCAAAGCTGATGTGAGCTGGGATACCACCAAAGAGGGGCTGCCACAGGGGCAGGTCACCCTGAGCGGACGTAACGTGAAGGTCACGCAAAGCGTGAATGATGCCCCGCTCCCCGTGGCGTTTGAAACGCTGAATCTGACCGCCGACCTGCACAATAACCGTGCCGAGTTGGGCTGGCTAATTCGTCTGACCAACAACGGGCAGTTTGACGGACAGGTGCAGGTAACGGACCCGCAAGGGCGTCGTAATCTGGGCGGTAACGTCAATATTCGCAACTTCAATCTGGCGATGGTGAACCCCATCTTCTCGCGCGGTGAAAAAGCGGCAGGGATGATCAACGCCAACCTGCGGCTGGGCGGCGATGTGCAAAGCCCGCAGTTGCTCGGACAGCTGCAACTGAGTGGTCTGGATATTGACGGTAACTTCATGCCGTTTGACATGCAGCCAAGCCAGTTAGCCGTTAACTTCAATGGAACACGCTCAACGCTGGCGGGAGTGGTGCGTACGCAGCAGGGAGAAATTAACCTGAGCGGCGATGCCGACTGGAGTCAGATAGACAACTGGCGGGCGCGTGTTGCGGCTAAAGGCAGCAGGGTGCGTATTACCGTACCGCCGATGGTCCGCCTCGACGTATCGCCGGACGTGGTCTTTGAAGCCACGCCGAGCCTGTTTACTCTCGATGGTAACGTGGATGTGCCGTGGGCGCGTATCGTGGTACATGACCTGCCGGAAAGCGCGGTTGGGGTTTCCAGCGATATGGTTATGCTTAACAACAACCTGCAGCCCGAGAAACCGCAGACCGCCGGTATTCCGATCAACAGCAACCTGAATATCCACGTCGGTAACAACGTGCGTCTTGACGCCTTTGGTCTGAAAGCGCGTCTGACGGGCGATCTGAAAGTGGTGCAGGATAAGCAAGGTCTGGGACTTAACGGGCAAATTAATATCCCGAGCGGTCGCTTCCACGCCTATGGTCAGGATCTGATTGTGCGTAAGGGCGAGCTGTTGTTCTCCGGTCCGCCGGATCAGCCGTTGCTCAACATCGAAGCGATTCGTAACCCAGATGCCACCGAAGACGACGTGATCGCTGGCGTTCGCGTCACCGGTACCGCCGATGAACCGAAGGCTGAGATCTTCTCCGACCCGGCAATGTCGCAGCAAATGGCGCTTTCCTACCTGCTACGTGGACAAGGGCTGGATAGCGAACAGAGCGATAGCGCAGCGATGACTTCAATGCTTATTGGTCTGGGGGTTGCACAAAGTGGTCAGGTTGTGGGTAAAATCGGGGAGACATTTGGCGTAAGCAATCTGGCACTGGACACGCAAGGGGTGGGCGACTCATCTCAGGTGGTTGTCAGCGGATACGTACTGCCAGGTCTGCAGGTGAAATATGGTGTGGGTATATTTGACTCCTTAGCGACACTCACGCTACGTTATCGTCTGATGCCTAAGCTATATCTGGAAGCAGTGTCTGGCGTAGATCAGGCACTTGATTTGCTCTATCAGTTCGAGTTTTAGCAATGCGAATATTTGTCTACGGCAGTTTACGAACCAAACAAGGCAACAGCCACTGGATGACCAATGCCCTGTTGCTGGGAAATTTCAGTATCGATAACTACCAGTTGTACAGCCTGGGCCACTATCCAGGCGCGGTTCCGGGAAATGGAACAGTACACGGGGAAGTTTATCGTATTGATAACGCCACGCTGGCAGAGCTTGACGCTCTGCGTACCCGTGGCGGTGAATACGCACGCCAGTTAATTCAAACGCCGTACGGAAGTGCATGGATGTACGTGTACCAACGTCCGGTTGATGGCTTAACGCTGATTGAAAGCGGTAACTGGTTAGACAGAGACCAGTACTGATATATCGTCTACCAGAATAAACAACGCCGCCTTCGGGTGGCGTTGTTTATTAAAGGCTTAAAACTCCACGCGCGCGCCGAGGTTATAGCGGCGTCCTTCCACCTGCGCGGATTCATTCCATGCAGTCGTCAGTTTCGGATCTTCATCCAGCACGTTGTAGATCCCTGCCATCAGCTGCGTGTGCGTATTGAGCTTATAACGTACGCCTACGTCGACCATCGTGTAGTCATCGTACTTATAGTTATTGCCGCTGTTGCGGTTACTGCTGCGGTAATTCACCGTACTCCATACGTCCAGACTCTGCGTTGCCGCCCAGTTCAGCGACAGGTTCGCCATATGGCGCGGGTAATCGTTGAGCGCGTAGCCTTTGTTTACGCCGCTTTTCTGTTCGCTATGGTTCCAGGTGTAGTTAGCGTTGGCTTTTACATCGGCGCTAATCTGCCAGTCGGCATTCAGTTCTATGCCGTACACGTCCGCCTTGCTGACGTTGAAGTATTTACTGACGGAGTCCGCCTTGTAGCCATTCACGGAGCACTGATTCGTCGATGTAGTTTCGCAAATGGTTTGTTCAGCAATTTTGTCTTTGAACTGCGTATAGAAGACGGTGCTATCCAGTGACAGCGCATTCCCCGTCCAGTAGAGGCCCAGCTCAGAGTTAACGCTTTGTTCTGGTTTCAGATCGTCGTTACCGACGGTCAGGAAGGGATAAGGTACGGTCGAGCCGTATGGGGTGACAAAGTCGCTGGATGTCGCACGCAGCTCAGGTTTTTTATAACCTGCGGAAACGCCGCCCTTCAGCGCCCAGTCATTGCTGAAGGCCCAGTTACCGTACATTTTCGGCGTAATATGTGTGCCAAAGTTATCATCCTGGTCCATACGCGCTGATGTGGTCAGGATGAAGTCGTCAATGCTCCAGCCGTCTTCAGCAAACAATGCCCAACCGTTACGGCTGATTTTTGTCACTGGCTCAGATCCGGGCAGCGTTTTGTTGGCCACATCAAAGCGGTCATTCAACTCTTCGCGGGTGAAATTCGCCCCAACGGTCAGTTTATGGTTGTCGAGCGTGAAGGTGGTTTGCGAATTAGCGACGTAGTTCTCCATCTGTACATACTGCGGCGACTGGCCGTCATAAACGTACTTCGAACGGCCTTTTTCATAATTTATGTAGTTGGTCGTTGCAATGGTGTCGTCGGCATACCAGCCGGTATGCGTTAAGGTGGCGGCGTTACGATCGAACAGCCATGACCACGGCGCGCCGCGCTTCTGGGTACGGTTTTTCTCCTGCTCACCGGTGACCACATTGAGGTCGAACAGGTTATTTTCGCTAGCGGCCAGGCCCAGCGTCATATCAACGGATTTACGGTTGTGTTTGCCGAAATAGTTATTGCGATCGTCATCGCGACGGTCGAGCCAGTCGGCCGCTACGCTAAGGCCGAGAACATCGGGCACAATCGGCCCCATGGTAAACAGATTCATCTGGCTGGTATTACCCAAATACTGGTGTTCCTGAAGCCAGGTATTGGCGGCAATTGCCGTCGTCCACTCTTTTGCGCCATACGGTTTTTTGGTAATCACGTTGACCACACCGCCGATGGCATCTGAGCCGTACAGCGAGGACATGGGCCCGCGGATAACTTCGATACGCTCAATGGCCTCCATCGGCGGTAAGAAGTTGGCTTCAGTACCGATGTCATGTCCGTAAGGGCGAGATTCACCGGTATTTTGTTTGACGCTGTTGACCATAAACGCGGTATAGGACGGGTCCATGCCGCGAATCATAATGCTGCCAGCGTTCATACCGCTGCTGTTGGTGACCGAGACGCCAGGAAGGTTTTTAATCGCTTCACCAATACTACGGTCCGGCTGAATATCCAGCGTTTTACGATCGATAACGGAAATGGTGGCCGGCGCTTCGCGCTTTTGCTGCGAGAACCCGGATGCGGTGATCACCATTTCATCTTCGCTATTGCGTGAGGTTTCGGTGAGTTCTTCTGCCTGAGTGGGGAAAATAACACCGCCTGAGAATGCAACGATCCCTGTCAGCGTAATAAGTTGACGCGTTTTCATAATATAGACACCTGAAAAGTAAAAAATAAAAGCATCACCTTGCAGCCCAGAAAAGCTGCAAGGTGTCAGAAGCGTTATTAATTATTAATATTTGGAGAGGTCGATTTTCAGCATGTAATCGGGCTTCACACCTGCCGTTTTTTCCGGCTGTTTGACGCTGACATACAGAGTGTTGGCATCAGACGAGAGCGCCAGGCTATTAGGTAACGCATTGGTTTCAATGCTTTGTTTTACCTGATAAGTCTTGCTGTCCACAATGCTGATACGCTTTGCATTACGGTGGGTGATATACACTTCCTGGCGCTTTTCGTTATATATCACTGCCAGCGAGTTGATAACCTTAATGGGCGCAATAACCTTACCGGTATTAATATCAACAACCAGTACATCCGCTAAATCAGGATCGGTCAGGAATGCGCGATTATTTTTTGCATCCAAAGCAATATTCAGGAAAAAATGTTTTTTGCCTGGCTCAATACTAAAGCGGTTAATAATTTGATGGTTAGTGGTATCCAGCGTAATAAGTTCGTTGCGGCCATTTACGACATACAGGCGGTTCTTATTGGCATCGACGGCCATGCCGGTCGGATACTGGCCCATGTTTTCAAGGGTGGCGATTTTCTCGCGCTTTTGCGTATCCACCACCCAGACAATACCCTTTTCAGCCACGCCGGAAACGTACAGGCGGTGATGCTGTTTATCGAGCACCATTTCGCGGGTATGGACAATTTCTTTCGGGTTTATGGCTTCGCTCAGTTGCAGTATCGCCAGCTCTTTACCGCTGCGGGTATCAATGAGCGTGACCGAACCCTCCAGCGTGTTGCCGACATAGAGCACCTGGTTTTCTGCATCCAGGGCAGTGGCAAAGGCACGACGGCTGGTTTCGATAACTTCAGTCGTGGTGAGCTTCTCCAGATCGAGTTTATAGATAAGCCCGCTGGTTTTATCTTTATCGAACGACGGCGACGAGGCAGCAAAAAGCGCATTCTGCTGGCTATCAACCGCCAGTTCATACACGCCGTTGCCAACGTCGCGGGTCAGAAAATCTTGCTCAGGTAGCGTCTGCGCCACGCTGGACAGGCTGGTAAATAACAGTGCTGTGGCGAGAGCCACGCAGGAATAGCGTTTCAGGGACTTCACATTGTGGAGGTTCATTGACTTTTATTCACATTTATTTACATGCTGAGAATGATAATGAGATCAAATCTCATTCGCAATTAAGATAAATGAAATGTGACTACCCAATCTGGTAGGTCAAAAAGAAAACAGCGAAGGGGAGGGGGAAAAGAAAGTAGAAATTAAAAAACCCTTACTAACCAGGGGCTGGCGTTCAGGGCTTTAAGCTAACGCGAACTTACTTCTTCGCGCGCTCGAAGGAAGCAACGATTTCAGCTTTAGCAGCTTCAGCGTTGTCCCAACCGTCAACTTTCACCCATTTGCCCGCTTCGAGATCTTTGTAGTGTTCGAAGAAGTGGGTGATCTGCGCTTTCAGCAGTTCCGGCAGGTCGGTCACATCTTTGATGTGATCGTATTCTTTGCTCAGCTTGGTGTGCGGTACCGCCACCAGTTTCGCATCTTCACCGGATTCGTCGGTCATTTTCAGTACGCCAACCGGACGGCAGCGGATCACTGAACCTGGCTCCAGCGGGTACGGAGTCGGGACCAGAACGTCTACCGGGTCACCGTCCAGAGACAGGGTGTGGTTGATGTAACCGTAGTTGCACGGATAGAACATCGCGGTGGACATGAAGCGGTCAACGAACAGGGCGCCGCTCTCTTTGTCAACTTCGTATTTGATCGGATCTGCGTTCGCAGGGATCTCGATAACAACGTAGATATCTTCCGGCAGGTCTTTACCGGCAGGGACGTTGAGTAAGCTCATGTCTGTTTCCTTTAAATAAGCTATGGCAAACAAGTGGCGGGTATTATAGCCAACTCGCGCGGAATGTCTCCGCTTGTTTTCGCTTTCTCTGCGTGCATTTTCTTCTTTTCATCTCTCTTTCGTGACAGAAAAATCCATATCTTCAGCCGCATTTTTCATAGTGAGATGAAAGCGATTACAAAGTTGTGATTAACGTTTTATTTACTTTTTTGAAGTGTGATGTAACGCAATCCGTTACATGCTCAATTGTCTATAGTTTTTTCGCAACGGTTAATTAACCAACAATAATCACCCTACGAGGACGCACTTATGTGGAAGCGCTTACTTTTAGTCACAGCAGTTTCGGCAGCCATGTCGTCTATGGCAATGGCAGCCCCTTTAACCGTAGGATTTTCGCAGGTTGGCTCTGAATCCGGCTGGCGCGCCGCAGAAACCAACGTCGCGAAAAGCGAGGCCGAAAAGCGGGGAATTACGCTGAAAATCGCTGATGGCCAGCAAAAGCAGGAAAACCAGATTAAAGCAGTCCGCTCATTTGTTGCGCAGGGCGTCGACGCCATCTTTATTGCGCCGGTCGTGGCAACGGGTTGGGAGCCGGTTTTAAAAGAAGCTAAAGATGCCGACATTCCGGTCTTTTTGCTCGATCGTTCCATCGATGTAAAAGACAAATCTCTCTATATGACCACCGTCACCGCCGACAACGTGCTGGAAGGTAAATTGATCGGCGACTGGCTGATTAAACAAGTGGACGGCAAGCCGTGTAACGTCGTTGAGCTGCAAGGGACCGTTGGGGCCAGCGTGGCGATTGATCGTAAAAAAGGATTTGCTGAAGCTATCGCTAATGCGCCAAACATCAAAATTATTCGCTCTCAGTCCGGTGACTTCACCCGCAGTAAAGGGAAAGAAGTGATGGAGAGCTTTATCAAAGCGGAAAACAACGGCAAGAACATCTGCATGGTTTACGCCCACAACGATGACATGGTGATCGGTGCGATTCAGGCGATCAAAGAAGCGGGCCTGAAACCTGGCAAAGATATTCTCACCGGTTCTATCGATGGCGTACCGGATATCTACAAAGCGATGATTGACGGCGAAGCCAACGCCAGCGTCGAGCTGACGCCAAATATGGCTGGCCCGGCATTCGACGCACTGGAGAAATTCAAAAAAGACGGCACGATGCCTGAGAAGCTGACCATTACCAAGTCGATCCTCTATCTGCCGGATACGGCAAAAGAAGAGTTAGAGAAGAAGAAAAACATGGGCTACTAAGCCTTCATGAAAATGCCGGGGGCGCTGCGCTTGCCCGGCCTACATTACGCTCTTTTGTAGGCCGGATAAGCGTAGCGCCATCCGGCGTGATGCAGGGGGAACCATGACCACCGACCAACATCAGGAAATCCTCCGCACCGAAGGATTAAGCAAATTCTTTCCCGGCGTCAAAGCGTTGGATAACGTGGATTTCAGCTTGCGTCGTGGCGAGATTATGGCGCTGCTGGGAGAAAACGGAGCCGGCAAATCGACGCTCATCAAAGCGCTGACCGGCGTTTACCATGCCGATCGCGGCACTATCTGGCTCGAAGGCCAACCGATTTCCCCCAAAAACACCGCCCATGCCCAACAACTGGGGATTGGCACCGTGTACCAGGAAGTGAACCTCCTGCCCAATATGTCGGTTGCCGATAACTTATTTATTGGTCGTGAACCGCGGCGCTTTGGCCTGCTCCAGCGCAAGCAGATGGAAAAACGTGCGACGGAGCTGATGGCGTCATACGGTTTTTCCCTCGACGTGCGCGAGCCGCTGAACCGCTTTTCCGTGGCGATGCAACAAATCGTCGCCATCTGTCGGGCGATCGATCTCTCTGCGAAAGTGCTGATCCTCGATGAGCCGACCGCCAGCCTTGATACCCAGGAAGTTGAAATGCTGTTTGGCCTGATGCGACATCTGCGCGATCGGGGCGTCAGCCTGATCTTCGTCACCCACTTTCTTGATCAGGTTTATCAGGTCAGCGATCGCATTACCGTTCTGCGTAACGGCGGCTTCGTTGGCTGCCGTGAAACCCGAGAACTGCCTCAGATCGAACTGGTCAAAATGATGCTGGGCCGTGAACTGGATACCCATGCGCTACAGCGTGCGGGCCGCACGTTGCTGAGTGATAAACCGGTGGCGGCATTCAGCGGCTTTGGCAAAAAAGGCACCATCGCGCCATTTGATCTACAGGTGCGTCCCGGTGAGATCGTCGGTCTCGCCGGACTACTGGGGTCCGGGCGAACGGAAACGGCGGAGGTGATCTTCGGTATTAAACCCGCCGACAGCGGAAGTGCGCTGATCAAAGGCAAACCGCAGACCTTGCGATCGCCACATCAGGCTTCGTGTCTGGGGATCGGTTTCTGTCCGGAGGATCGCAAAACGGATGGCATTATTGCTGCTGCTTCGGTGCGGGAAAACATCATTCTGGCATTGCAGGCGCAGCGCGGCTGGCTGCGGCCTATTCCCCGGAAAGAGCAAAACGAGATTGCCGAGCGTTTTATCCGCCAGCTTGGTATTCGTACTCCGAACGCTGAGCAACCGATCGAATTTCTCTCCGGCGGCAATCAGCAAAAAGTACTGCTATCGCGCTGGTTACTGACCAAACCGCAGTTCCTGATCCTCGATGAACCCACGCGTGGGATCGACGTTGGCGCGCATGCGGAGATCATCCGCCTGATCGAAACGCTGTGCGCGGATGGTCTGGCGCTGCTGGTCATTTCATCCGAACTGGAAGAGTTAGTGGGCTATGCCGATCGGGTCATTATTATGCGCGATCGCAAACAGGTGGCCGAGATCCCCCTGGCTGAACTGTCCGTACCGGCGATCATGAACGCCATTGCGGCCTAAGGAGACTATGGTGATGCCTCAATCTCTCCCTCAATCCAATCCGTCTAAACGGCGGTTCCGTTGGCCAAAGGGGATGCCACAGCTGGTGGCGTTACTGCTGGTGCTGCTGGTGGATAGCCTGGTCGCGCCGCACTTCTACCAGGTGATTTTGCAGGATGGTCGGCTGTTCGGCAGCCCGATTGATATTCTCAACCGCGCCGCGCCCGTAGCGCTGTTGGCGATTGGTATGACGCTGGTGATTGCCACCGGCGGTATCGACCTTTCCGTGGGCGCCGTCATGGCTATTGCCGGCGCGACGACTGCGGCGATGACGGTGGCCGGGCACAGTCTGCCGGTGGTGCTGCTTGCCGCCTTAGGCTCCGGCATTCTGGCTGGGCTGTGGAACGGGATTCTGGTGGCCATCCTCAAGATCCAACCGTTTGTCGCCACGCTAATCCTGATGGTGGCCGGGCGCGGGGTGGCGCAGCTTATCACCTCCGGGCAGATCGTCACCTTTAACTCGCCCGAACTGTCATGGTTTGGCAGCGGCTCGCTCCTACTATTCCCCACGCCGGTAATTATTGCACTGCTCACGCTGGTGGTGTTCTGGCTGCTGACGCGGAAAACGGCGCTGGGTATGTTTATCGAAGCGGTGGGTATCAACATTCGTGCGGCAAAAAACGCCGGGGTGAACACCCGCATTATCGTGATGCTCACCTATGTGCTGAGCGGCCTGTGCGCGGCTATCGCTGGCATTATCGTCACAGCGGATATTCGCGGGGCAGATGCCAATAATGCCGGATTATGGCTGGAGCTGGATGCCATCCTGGCGGTGGTTATCGGCGGCGGGTCGCTGATGGGCGGGCGCTTTAACCTGCTGCTGTCGGTGGTAGGCGCATTGATTATTCAGGGCATGAACACCGGGATTTTGCTATCGGGCTTCCAGCCGGAACTGAATCAGGTGGTCAAAGCCGTGGTGGTGTTGTGTGTGCTGGTCGTGCAGTCGCAACGCTTTATCAGCCTGATAAAAGGAGTGCGTGGTCATGATAAAACGTAATTTACCGCTGATGATCACCCTCGGCGTGTTTGTGCTGGGTTATCTCTACTGCCTGACGCAGTTTCCCGCTTTTGCTTCCACCCGGGTCATTTGCAATATCCTGACCGATAACGCCTTTCTGGGCATCATTGCCGTAGGCATGACCTTCGTGATCCTCTCTGGCGGGATCGACCTTTCCGTTGGCTCGGTGATCGCCTTTACCGGTGTATTTCTGGCAAAGGCCATTGGCTATTGGGGCATTTCTCCGCTGCTGGCGTTCCCTTTGGTTTTGCTGATGGGCTGCGCGTTTGGTGCGTTTATGGGGTTACTGATTGATGCGTTGAAGATCCCGGCATTTATTATCACCCTGGCGGGAATGTTCTTCCTGCGCGGCGTCAGCTATCTGGTCTCTGAAGAATCTATACCGATTAATCATCCGGTTTATGACACGCTCTCAAGCCTGGCATGGAAAATTCCCGGCGGTGGTCGCCTGAGCGCGATGGGATTGCTGATGCTGGCGGTTGTCGTCATCGGCATATTCCTGGCGCACCGTACGCGCTTTGGTAATCAGGTTTACGCGATTGGCGGCAACGCCACTTCTGCCAACCTGATGGGCATCTCAACCCGCAGCACCACCATCCGCATTTATATGCTGTCTACCGGGCTTGCGACGCTTGCCGGCATTGTCTTTTCCATTTACACCCAGGCGGGCTATGCGCTGGCGGGCGTTGGCGTCGAACTGGATGCGATAGCCTCAGTTGTGATTGGCGGAACGCTGCTTAGCGGTGGGGTCGGTACAGTGTTAGGGACGTTGTTTGGCGTCGCCATTCAGGGGCTGATCCAGACCTACATTAATTTTGACGGCACATTAAGTTCCTGGTGGACGAAGATCGCGATTGGCATTTTATTGTTTATATTTATAGCGTTACAACGCGGTCTGACGGTGCTTTGGGAAAATCGTCAAAGCTCGCCGGTTACCCGAGTGGGTACGGCGGCAACACCAAAGTAACATCCTGATTTTGCACAAAACATTTAAATACCTAAACTTTTTCCGGTTGTAGTCGATAGGTTCTGTACAGGTCTGTTTTAACCCTACAACCGGAAATATAACGATGCCAAAATCCCTTTCAATTCGATCAAGTTTGTTGGTGTTATTGTCTCTGCTGACGTTCCTTCTGCTACTGACCGGTGGCATGGGACTATATGCTTCTACCCGTGTCATTACCTCGTTGATTTATCACGGTATTATGAGCGCTGCGATGTTGGCTGCTATCGCATTGCTGGCGGTCATTTGGTTTATGCTGCGAAATAAGTTTCTCAAACCGTTGGATAACATGGTTGAGCAACTGGAACGTCTGGCAACGGGGGATTTGTCGCCGGTTACCGCGTTGTCGGCCAGCGCCGAATTCAACCGCCTGAATGCGGCAATGGATGACATGCGCCATGCGCTGGGCGACTCGGTACAGCGCGTACGCGATGCCAGCTCGCAAATTGATATTGGCAGTCGTGAACTGACGGCCGGGAACCAGCATCTGGCGCAACGCACTGAATCGACAGCCACTTCGCTGGAGCAGACCGCCGCCAGCATGGAAGAACTCACGGCGACGGTGAAACAGAATGCGCAGAACGCGGAACAGGCGCACCAGCTGGCAAAATCGGTGTCGGATACTGCCGATCGCGGTAGCGAAATGGTGTGCTATGTGATCGAGAAAATGCGCGATATTTCCGGCAGTTCCAGCCGAATCGCCGACATCCTCAGCGTGATTGATGGTATTGCTTTCCAGACCAATATTCTGGCGCTCAATGCTTCCGTTGAAGCGGCGCGAGCTGGTGAGCAGGGGCGGGGCTTTGCGGTTGTGGCAGGTGAAGTGCGTAATCTGGCCAGCCGCAGCGCCGAGGCGGCCAAAGAGATCCGTACGCTAATCAGCGATTCGCACACCCATGTGGGGGAAGGCAGTGAACTGGCGCAGCAGGCGGGCGAAACCATGGATGAAATCGCGACCGAGGTTATGCGTATGACCAAACTGATGCGTGAAATTGCCAGTGCGTCCCAGGAACAGAGTCGCGGCATAGAGCAGGTGAATATCGCGGTAATTCAGATGGATGAAACGGCGCAGCAAAACGCGGCGCTGGTACAGCAGTCTTCAGCGGCTACCCGCTCGCTGGAAGAGCAGTCTTCAGCGCTAATCGAAGCAATGGCCGTATTTAAGCTACAGAAAGCGTAAGCAGACGATGGATTTTGTAGGCCGGATGGCAACGCTACGCGTTTTATCCGGCCTACGTCCGTGCGATGAATAATAATTACGCGTCCGGGAACTCGCGGATAAAGCGTTCTACATCTTCAACCATATGGTCGTTACCCACGAAGAAGGAGCGGCGCTGGTGCAGGCTTTCTGGGGTGATATCCAGAATGCGTTCTTTACCATCGCTGGCTTTGCCGCCCGCCTGCTCGGCCAGGAAGGCCATCGGGTTGCATTCATACAGCAGACGCAGTTTCCCTTGCGGGTGGCTGGCGGTGCTTGGGTACAGGTAGATCCCGCCTTTCAGCAGATTGCGATGGAAATCCGCAACCAGAGAGCCAATGTAGCGCGAGGTATACGGGCGCTGGGTTGGCTTATCTTCTTCCTGGCAGAATTTAATGTACTTCTTCACGCCGTTCGGGAATTTGATGTAGTTACCTTCGTTAATGGAGTACGTGCTGCCTTTCGCCGGGAAGCGCATACGTTCCTGGCTGAGGCAGAATACGCCCAGAGAAGGATCGTAGGTGAAGGCATGTACGCCACAGCCGGTGGTATACACCAGCATGGTGGAAGAACCATAAACAACGTAACCTGCAGCAACCTGCTTGTTGCCCGGTTGCAGGAAATCCTCTTCCGTGACCGGTGTGCCGACTGGGGTTACGCGGCGGTAAATAGAGAAAATCGTACCGACAGAGACGTTAACATCGATGTTGGATGAGCCATCCAGCGGATCCATTAGCACAACGTATTTAGCGTGTTCACAGCCTTCAAAGACGACGATTTCATCTTCTTCTTCTGAGGCAATGCCCGCCACAATGTCGCGCGCCTTCAGTGCAGCTTTCAGTTTTTCGTTCGCGAACAGATCGAGTTTTTGCTGAACCTCTCCCTGCACGTTCTCAGCACCGCTGGCACCCAGGATATCGACCAGACCGGCCTTATTGATATCGCGGTGGATGATCTTGGCGCCCAGCTTTATTGCCGACAACAAAGCAGTGAGCTCACCGGTAGCATGAGAAAACTCGTGCTGCTTTTCGACAATAAATTCACCTAACGTTTTCATAACACTTTCCCTGCAATTTATGTGGAGTAAAGCGACCGCAACAATATTAACAAATATTTCCTTTGTTGCGCTTAGGTGAATCGCGCCAGCAAACTGCGGAATATCCTGAAATGCGTTTCTCACTTGCCGGACATGTGCGTAAAATGGCCCCCAGATTAAAAAAGGATAGTGACGTATGCGCATTCATATTTTGGGAATTTGTGGCACTTTCATGGGCGGTCTGGCGATGCTGGCGCGCTCGCTCGGTCATGAAGTAACCGGTTCGGACGCCAATGTGTATCCGCCGATGAGTACCTTACTTGAGAAGCAAGGCATTGATCTGATTCAGGGTTACGATGCCAGCCAGCTCGACCCGCAGCCGGACCTGGTGATCATCGGCAATGCCATGACCCGTGGTAATCCGTGCGTGGAAGCGGTGCTGGAAAAGAACATTCCGTACATGTCTGGCCCGCAGTGGCTGCATGACTTTGTCTTGCGCGATCGCTGGGTACTGGCGGTTGCGGGTACGCACGGTAAAACCACCACCGCCGGGATGGCGACCTGGATCCTCGAAGCCTGCGGCTATAAACCTGGCTTTGTGATCGGCGGCGTTCCGGGCAACTTTGAGGTTTCCGCGCGCCTCGGCGAGAGCGACTTCTTCGTGATTGAAGCGGATGAGTACGACTGCGCGTTCTTCGACAAGCGTTCTAAATTCGTGCATTACTGCCCGCGCACGCTGATCCTCAATAACCTTGAGTTCGATCACGCGGACATCTTTGACGATCTGAAAGCTATTCAGAAACAGTTCCACCACCTGGTGCGTATCGTGCCGGGCCAAGGACGCATCATCTACCCGGAAAATGACATCAATCTGAAACAGACGATGGCGATGGGCTGCTGGAGCGAACAAGAGCTGGTGGGCGAACAAGGTCACTGGCAGGCGAAAAAGCTGACCACCGATGCCTCCGAGTGGGAAGTGTGGCTGGACGGTGAAAAAGTCGGCGAAGTGAAGTGGGGCCTGGTGGGCGAGCACAACATGCACAACGGCCTGATGGCGATTGCAGCCGCGCGTCATGTTGGCGTCGTGCCTGCGGATGCGGCCAATGCATTGGGCTCGTTCATCAACGCCCGTCGCCGTCTTGAGCTGCGCGGTGAAGCCAATGGCGTGACGGTGTATGACGATTTTGCCCATCACCCGACGGCCATTCTGGCAACGCTTGCGGCACTGCGCGGTAAAGTGGGCGGCACGGCGCGCATCATCGCGGTGCTGGAACCTCGCTCGAACACCATGAAAATGGGCCTGTGCAAAGATGACCTGGCGCCGTCGTTAGGGCGTGCAGACGAAGTGTTCCTGCTGCAACCCCCGCACATTCCGTGGCAGGTAGCAGAAGTCGCTGAAGCCTGCGTTCAGCCGGCACACTGGAGCGGCGATGTGGATGCACTGGCAGATATGGTGGTGAAAACCGCACAGCCTGGCGATCACATTCTGGTGATGAGCAACGGCGGGTTTGGCGGTATTCATCAAAAACTGCTGGATGGTCTGGCGAAGAAAGCTCAGGCAGAAGAAGAGTAAAAAAATGCCCGGTGGCGCTACGCTTACCGGGCCTACAAAGGATCGTAAGCCGGATAAGGTATTTGCACCGCCATCCGGCACTTTCGGCAGACGACGAGGTTAGGCTTCGTTTTCCGCCAGTTCGCGCAGATACTGGAAGATCTGGCGGGAAGATTTTGGCGGCTTGTTGCCCGCTTTTTCTTTCCTGGCGTTACGCACCAGCGAACGCAGTTGCTGACGGTCGGCGTCAGGCCACAGGTTCATCACTTCTTCGATAGCTTCATCGCTACCGTCAACCATACGGTCACGCAGTTGCTCCAGCTTATGGAAGACAACGACCTGTTGGTTGTGACGGTTTTTCAGCTTGTCCAGCGCCTGACGGATAGGATCAACATCGCGCTGGCGCAACATTTTGCCAATCAGCTGCAGCTGACGACGGCGACCTTCCATCTTAATACGCTGGGCCAGCTCAATCGCGGCACGTAAATCCGCATCGAGCGGGATTTTATCCAGCGCGTTTTTCCCCAGTTTTACCAGTTCCACACCCAGGTGTTTTAACTCCTCGGCGTCACGTTTTATTTCACTTTTACTGACCCAGATAATTTCATCGTCTTCGTCTTCGATGTCATCACCGGGAACGTCGTCGAGCCAGTCTTCGGGCTGCTTAGTCATGTCAGGCTCCTTAAAAAAAGAGGCTAATGTTACCAGTTAAGATGCGCACTGAAAAACGGTTCTCTGTTAGACTTCAGAGAAACTCTCTCTACATTATGGCATTTGCGATGAAAGTAATCTCACAAGTTGAAGCGCAGCGTAAGATTCTGGAAGAAGCAGTCTCGACGGCACTGGAATTAGCGTCAGGTAAGTCGGATGGCGCGGAAGTCGCTGTGAGCAAGACCACGGGTATTAGCGTCAGCACCCGTTATGGTGAAGTGGAGAACGTCGAATTCAATAGCGATGGTGCACTGGGGATTACGGTTTATCACCAAAACCGTAAAGGCAGCGCATCGTCCACCGATTTAAGCCCGCAGGCGATTGCACGCACCGTGCAGGCCGCGCTGGACATTGCACGTTACACTTCGCCGGACCCGTGCGCGGGCGTGGCAGATAAAGAACTGCTGGCCTTTGATGCGCCCGATCTGGACCTGTTCCACCCGGCGGAAGTTTCCCCTGACGAAGCTATCGAACTGGCTGCCCGCGCTGAACAGGCGGCGTTACAGGCCGACAAACGCATCACCAATACCGAAGGTGGCAGCTTTAACAGCCACTATGGCATCAAAGTGTTTGGCAACAGCCACGGTATGCTGCAGGGCTACTGCTCCACGCGCCATTCTCTTTCCAGCTGCGTAATCGCAGAAGAAAATGGTGATATGGAGCGTGATTACGCCTACACCATTGGTCGGGCGATGGGCGATCTGCAAACGCCGGAGTGGGTGGGGGCTGACTGTGCTCGCCGTACCTTATCACGCCTGTCTCCGCGTAAGCTTTCCACCATGAAAGCGCCGGTGATTTTCGCCAATGAAGTGGCGACCGGACTGTTCGGACACCTGGTTGGCGCCATTGCAGGCGGCTCGGTGTACCGCAAATCCACCTTCCTGCTCGACTCGCTGGGCAAGCAAATTCTGCCGGAATGGCTGACCATTGAAGAACATCCGCACCTGCTGAAAGGGCTGGCGTCTTCACCGTTCGACAGCGAAGGCGTACGGACCGAACGCCGCGACATTATTAAAGACGGTGTGCTGACTCAGTGGCTGCTGACCAATTATTCTGCACGTAAGCTGGGGCTTAAGAGCACCGGTCATGCAGGCGGGATCCACAACTGGCGAATTCCGGGACAGGGTCTAAGCTTCGAGCAGTTGCTCAAAGAGATGGGCACAGGTCTTGTGGTTACCGAGCTGATGGGACAGGGCGTAAGCGGCATTACCGGCGATTACTCGCGCGGCGCGGCGGGCTTCTGGGTCGAAAACGGTGAAATTCAGTACCCGGTGAGTGAAATTACCATCGCCGGTAACTTAAAAGAGATGTGGCGTAATATCGTCACCGTCGGCAACGATATTGAAACGCGCAGTAATATTCAGTGTGGTTCGGTCCTGTTGCCGGAGATGAAGATCGCCGGGCAATAATATCCGTCATACTTCAAGCTGTGGCGTGAATTATTGAGGGTATCTGGCGTTTGTTTATTTTTGAATAATAAAAAAGGAAGTGAGCAATGCGTAAACACCTGTTAGCGATCGTCGCAGCTTCAACGCTGGTTCTTGGTTCTTCTGCGTTTGCAGCCGATCTTGAAGACGATATGGGGATCCTCAACGACAACCTGAAAATCGTCGAAAAAACGGATAATGCGACTGAACTGAAAGATGCGTTAACCAAAATGCGTGCAGCCGCGCTGGACGCGCAAAAGGGAACGCCGCCGAAGCTGGAAAACAAATCCCCGGACAGCCCGGAGATGAAGGATTTCCGTCACGGTTTTGACACGCTGATCGGTCAGATCGACGGTGCGTTGAAGCTGGCGAACGAAGGTAAAGTTAAAGAGGCGAAAGCCGTTGCGGAAGAGCTGAAAACCACGCGCAACGAAAACCACAAGAAGTTCCGCTAATCTGCGCTATCCGGCCTGCATACCCGTAGGTCGGATACAACACCCCGCTACTGCACGTCCCATAAGTAAACGCTATCCCCATCACATTTTTTCATTTTTATCGCCCATGCATTGTTCGCACTTCCTTCCATTTTTCTGTTCGCTCTTGCGATCTCAATCACATTCTTCCAGTGATAAATCGTGGTTCCAGCTCTTTTTGCGGCACAGATCACTATCGCTGCACACCTTTCCACTTCGAAGTGGAAAACAACTCGCTACAAACTCATAACCTCCGTCGCTAATTTACCCTCAGAGACATTAACGGGGTAAGACGAGTGAATAACGGAGCTGTAATGAATGACATGGGGGAATCGGTGGAACTGGCCGACCGCATGCTGGCGCAGGTGTATGCCTTGCTGCGTGAACGCAACATTATTCCCAACGCCGTACAGGAACAGATGCTGACGTCGCATGTTCGCGCCATGGCGCACCGCTCGGTAACGGGTGAACCCTTACCAGAGGTCGATGCCAGCTTGTTTGATGAAATATCTGCCGAATCAATGGCGCTTGCCCGCGACGTGGTCGCCGAGTTTGGCAATCTTCCTGAGGAAGAGGCCTGGCTGCTGTCGGTGCACTTCGAAGTCGCGAAAGACAACCTTTAAGGAGCAAAAGATGGAACAGATTACCGTAGTGATTGGCGATCGTCTGGGTAAAGGCCAGAAAGTGGCGGCAGGCGTAGAGAAAGCGGGTGGCCGTGCCGTTGTGGTGCCGGGCGTTGCAGCAGATATGAAGCTGGGTGACGTGATGAAAGCGGAAAACGCCACCTTTGGTATCTCGTTTTGCGGCAGCGGTGGTGCGGGTGCGATTACCGCGCAGACCAAATACGGCTACAAGGCGAAATACGGCATGCGCTCGGTCGATGAAGGGGTAACCGCCATCAACGAAGGGTGCAACGTACTGGGATTCGGCTTTATGGACAAAGAAGAGCTCGGCGAGCGCCTGGTGCAGGCGTGGCAAAAGAAACACGGCGCTTAAGCATGAAAGAGCAATTCACCACCACGGTGAGAGTCACGGGTAAGGGCGAGACCAAAGCTCGCGCCTTTGCCGATGCCCTGAACCACGTTCAGGCTGCGGTGATGAAAGCGTCGCCGCATATCTTACTGCGTATTGAGCCACAGGATGTGCAGGTTGTTCAAGCGCGTGAATCGGTGCGTAAAGAGGCGTTTTTATTCCTCTTTTTGCGCCGGGAAAGACGCACTTTCAGCGTGGAGCTGGACGTGACCGTCAACGTGACTGCCATCAATCTCGACAAGGTGGATTTCGTTACGCAACGCTGATTTTTCTATTAAAAGGCATAATTATGTTCCTGATAATATTAATAAAATCGCTCATCATCGGCGCGTTGGTTGGCGTTGGTGTCGGCGCTGGGGCTGCACGCATGTTTCATGCGCCTACCACTCAAGGGATGGGCGCGTTTCGTACTCTGGGAGAACTGAATTCCTGCGAAGGGGATCCGGCTTCTCACTTCTCGTTCGGCCTGGGTTTCTTCTTTAACGCCTGGGCTTCCTCTGTTGCGGCGGGGGCGTTCACGCAGGACGTCGACCATCGCATCATCCCCAACTGGGGCGCCGCCGCGCTGATGATTAAAAATCGCAACGTCGGTGAAACGCTGCACGACCCCAAACGCATGGCAATTGCCTGCGGCGTTATCGGGATGATCGTGGTGACCTTCCTGAACCTCACCGCATCATCCGTACCGGAAGCGTTGCAGGTTACCGCCGTCAAGGTGCTGGTGCCCGCGGCTAACCTGCTGGTTAACACCGTGATGCCAGTAATCTTCTGGCTGGCGGCGATCGATGCCGGTAAGAAATCTGGCTTCTGGGCCACCGTTTTTGGCGGCGCGGCGCAGCTGATCATGGGTAACGCCGTTCCGGGTCTGGTTCTCGGCATTCTGATCGGCAAAGGTGTTGAAGAGAGCGGCTGGAACCACGTCACTAAAGTGATGATGGTGGCTATCGTCGCGCTGTTTGTCCTGAGCGGCTTCTTCCGTGGCTTCGACATGAAGATGATCGAATCCTTCCATCTGACCGTGCCTAACTGGCTCGAACTTATCCACAACTCGCTCAGCGGCAAATAACGGAGGTCATCATGGAACAGAATAAAGGTTTTTGGTTCGCTGACTGGTCGTTCCCGATCTTCGTGGGCCTGCTCTCCTCTGGCGTGTTTGCCGGAACACACATGTACTACCTGTACGGTATTGGCGCATTTAACGAAGTGGCTTTTGTGGCGATGCTGAAGGCGGGAATGGATACCGGCTCCTACGGAGCGGTGGCGGCATTTGGCGCAAGCTTCCTGTTTGCCCGCATCATTGAAGGTTCGCTGGTGGGGATTTTGGATATCGGCGGGGCGATTCAAACCGGGGTTGGGTTAGGTGTTCCGGCGCTGCTGTTGGGCGCGGGCATTATCTTCCCGGTCGCCAACTTCGCCGCCTCGCTGGTCACCGGTCTGGTGATTGGTCTGGCGATTGGCTACATCATCATTCTGGCGCGTAAGTTCACCATCAACCAGAGCGACTCGACCTACGGTGCGGACGTCATGATGGGGGCCGGTAACGCCTCCGGACGCTTCCTCGGACCGTTGATTATCCTCAGCGCGATGACGGCTTCTATTCCTATCGGAATCGGTTCTCTGGCGGGTGCGCTGCTGTTTTACCTGTGGCAAAAACCGATTACCGGCGGGGCGATCCTCGGCGCAATGATCCTCGGGTCCATCTTCCCGATTGCCATTAGTTGATGGTGTGTCGTTGTAGGCCGGATAAGGCGCAGCCGCCATCCGGCAATGACGCCTGATGGCGCTGCGCTTATCAGGCCTACACGACCGCCCCCATTTCAACAGGAGAGAGAGACATGTTTGATTTACTCCTGCGCCGTGCGCGCCTCGTTGACGATACGGTGAGCGATATTGCGCTCAAAGACGACAAGATCGCGGCGTTGGGTGACGTTGATGGCCCGGCGCTGAAAACCATCGAGCTGGGCGGTGAGTGCTACGTCAGCGCAGGCTGGATTGACTCCCACGTTCATTGCTACGCGAAATCCCCGATTTACCACGACCAGCCGGATAGCGTTGGTATTGCGACCGGCGTCACTACCGTAGTGGATGCGGGCAGTACCGGGGCGGATGACATCGACGATTTTTACACCCTGACCCGGGAAGCTGCCACCGAAGTGTACGCGTTGCTGAATATCTCCCGCGTTGGGCTTATCGCCCAGAACGAGCTGGCCAACATGGCCAATATTGACGCTGATGCGGTACGAGAGGCGGTGAAACGCCACCCTGATTTTATCGTCGGTCTGAAGGCACGTATGAGCAGCAGCGTAGTCGGTGAAAATGGCATCACGCCGCTGGATCGCGCCAAAGCGATGCAAGCGCAGAACGGTGATCTGCCGCTGATGGTGCACATCGGCAACAACCCGCCGGACCTGGATGAGATCGCCGAGCGCCTGAGCGCAGGTGACATCATTACCCACTGTTACAACGGTAAGCCGAATCGCATTCTGACGCCGCAAGGCGAGCTGCGGGCGTCAGTGACGCGGGCGATTTCACGCGGCGTGCGTCTGGACGTTGGGCATGGCACCGCCAGCCTGAGCTTTGCGGTGGCAAAACGCGCTATCGAACTGGGTATTTTGCCGCACACCATCAGCTCCGATATTTACTGTCGTAACCGTATCAGCGGCCCGGTGCATTCCCTGGCGAATGTGATGTCGAAATTCCTCGCCATTGGGATGTCGCTTCCGCAGGTCATTGAATGCGTTACCGCCAATGCCGCCGATGGTCTGCGCCTGAAACAGAAGGGGCGGCTGCAGGTCGGTCTGGACGCCGATTTAACCCTCTTTACGCTTAAGCGCCAGCCAACCGTGCTGGTAGATGCAGAAAACGACAGCCTGCAGGCTGAACAACTGCTGGTGCCGCTTGCCGCAATACGTGCGGGCAAGGGCTATATGACCGAACAAGGGAGCGCGGAACATGCCTTCGATTTTTGAGAAATACGATTTAAAACAGGTGATTAATACCTCCGGCCGCATGACGGCGCTCGGCGTTTCCACGCCGCGACCAGAAGTGGTTGAAGCCGCGATGGCGGGGATGAACCAATATTTCGAGATGAAAGACCTGGTCAATAAAACCGGCGACTACATCGCGAAATTACTGGAAGTGGAAGGGGCAACGGTTGTCTCTTGCGCCTCGGCCGGGATTGCCCTGTCGGTGGCTGGCGTATTGGTTAAAGACAGCGACTGGCTGCTGGAGAACCTGCACGTCACGCCCATCGAGAACAACGAAATCGTGCTGCCCAGAGGTCACAACGTCAACTTTGGCGCACCGGTGGGCACCATGGTAGCGCTTGGCGGCGGCAAGTTAGTGGAAGCCGGTTATGCCAACGAATGTTCCGCGGCACAGCTGGCGGCGGCCATTACACCGCGTACGGCGGCCATTCTGTATATCAAATCTCACCACTGCGTCCAGAAAAGTATGCTCAGCGTGGAGCAGGCCGCGGTGGTGGCGCGTACGCATAATCTGCCGCTGATCGTGGATGCGGCGGCAGAAGAGGATTTGCAGTGCTACTACCGGGTTGGTGCAGATCTGGTGATTTATAGCGGCGCCAAGGCGATAGAAGGACCAACCAGCGGTCTGGTGATTGGTAAAACCCAATATGTTGAGTGGGTGAAGCGCCAGACGGCGGGGATTGGCCGGGCGATGAAGGTGGGCAAAGAGGGAATTCTTGGCCTGACCTGCGCCATCGAACTGTATCTGAACGCGCAGAAAGAGAGCGGCGCGGAGATGGTCGAGAAAATGACGCCGTTCATTAATGCGTTGAACCAGCTTAACGGCGTGAGCGCCCGCGTGGTGTGGGATAGTGCAGGACGCGACATCGCACGCACGGAAATTAAGTTTGATGAAGCGGTAACCGGGATCGCCACGGGGGAACTGGTCGACGCGCTGAAACAGGGGGAGTACGCGATTTACTTCCGTGGTTACAAAGCCAATGAAGGCATTATCGAAGCCGATGTGCGCAGCGTCGATCGCGCGCAGCTGGAGATTGTGGCCCGTCGAATTGGTGAAGTGATTTCGCAGGAGAAAAACGCATGAAACTGACCCCTAACTTTTATCGCGACCGCGTCTGCCTGAACGTGCTGGCAGGCTCCAAAGAAAATGCCCGGGATATTTATGCGGCGGCGGAAGGACACGTGCTGGTTGGCGTGTTGTCAAAAAATTACCCGGATGTCGCAAGCGCGGTAGCGGATATGCGTGAATACGCGGCCCTTATCGACAATGCGCTCTCCGTGGGGCTGGGGGCGGGCGATCCTAACCAGTCGGCGATGGTCAGTGAAATCTCTCGTCAGGTGCAGCCACAGCATGTCAATCAGGTCTTTACCGGCGTGGCCACCAGTCGCGCGCTGCTGGGCCAGCAGGAGACAGTGGTCAATGGTCTGGTCTCGCCAACCGGCACGCCGGGCAGGGTGAAAATCTCCACTGGTCCGCTAAGCGGCCAGTCGCCGGACGGTATTGTGCCGGTAGAAACCGCGATTGCGCTGCTCAAAGACATGGGCGGTAGCTCAATTAAATACTTCCCGATGGGCGGCCTGAAATGCCGTGACGAGTACATTGCGGTCGCGCAGGCCTGCGCCCGTCATGACTTCTGGCTGGAGCCAACCGGCGGTATCGATCTGGATAATTTCACTGAAATCCTGCAAATTGCCCTCGATGCCGGAGTGAGTAAAATCATTCCTCACATCTATAGTTCGATTATTGATAAGGTGAGTGGTAACACTCGTCCGGACGACGTACGCCATCTGATGGCGATGACCCGGGCCTGCGTAGGCTAACTGACTGATGAGGAAACTGACGTGCGATTCCCCAACCAACGTTTAGCACAGCTGTTTGACATGTTGCAAAACGAAGCGCTTCCACAGGACGAGCTGGCGCAGCGGTTGTCGGTTTCCACACGCACCGTACGGGCGGATATCACCGCGCTAAACGCGCTGCTCAACCAGTACGGCGCACAGTTTGTCCTCAGCCGGGGTAATGGTTATCAGCTCAAAATTGACGACCCGGCAAGCTTTCACACCCTGCAAACGCAGCAGCCCAATACGTTGCTGCGCATCCCACGCACCAGCCAGGAACGGATACACTGGCTGGTGGTGCGTTTTCTGACGTCGGCTTTCTCGCTGAAGCTGGAAGATTTGGCTGATGAATGGTTTATCAGCCGCGCGACGCTGCAAAACGATATGGCTGAGGTGCGCGAGCATCTGCAACGTTATCATCTGACGCTGGAAACGCGTCCCCGTCACGGCATGAAGCTGTTCGGCAGCGAAATGGCGATCCGCGCCTGTTTGACCGATCTGCTGTGGACGCTGGCGCAGCAGGATCCGCAGCATCCGTTAGTGACGCAAGAAGCGCTGAATGCGGGGCTTCCTGAACAGTTGCAACCCGTTTTGCAGGACATTTTTGCCCGTTTCCATATTCGTCTGACCGATGAGGGCGAGCTGTTTTTACGCTTGTACTGCGCGGTGGCGGTACGGCGGATTAGCGAAGGATATCCACTCCCGGATTTTGCCGCAGAAGAGGCCGATCAATCGGTGTGCCTGGCCACGCGGGAAATCGCGGCGGTACTGCACCGTCTGGCAGACAAACCGCTTTCCGTTTCCGAAGAAAACTGGCTACAGGTGCATATTGCTGCCCGCCAGGTTCAGGAGATCGCGCCCAGTGCTATCAATGCGGATGATGACGAAGCGTTGGTCAATTACATCCTGCGTTTTATCAACACCCAGTACAACTACAACCTGTTGAATGATAAACAGTTGCATGCTGACCTGCTGACGCATATTAAGACGATGATCACCCGGGTGCGTTACCAGATAATGATCCCCAATCCGCTGTTGGAAAATATTAAACAGCATTACCCCATGGCGTGGGACATGACGCTGGCCGCCGTCTCGGGATGGGGAAAATATACGCCGTACACCATCAGTGAAAATGAGATTGGCTTCCTCGTGCTGCATATTGGCGTCGGGCTGGAGCGTAGTTACAACATCGGTTACCAGAGGCAGCCGAAGGTTCTGCTGGTATGCGATGCCGGAAATGCGATGGCGCGGATGATTGAAGCGGTACTGGCGCGTAAATATCCGCAGATAGAGATCGTCGATACCGTAACGCTTCGCGACTACGAACAGCGGGAAAGCATCAGCGAAGATTTTGTCATCTCTACCGCGCGGATTGGTGAAAAAGATAAACCGGTGGTGATGATTGCGCCGTTCCCTACCGATTATCAGCTGGAGCAGATTGGCAAACTGGTGCTGGTAGACAGAACCCGTCCGTGGATGTTGAACAAATTCTTCGATGCCGCCCATTTTCGTGTGATTGACGAGCCAATGGATCAACAAACGTTGTTCAAAACCTTATGCCGTCAGTTGCAGGATGAAGGTTTTGTCGACGCGGAGTTTCTTGATTCGGTGGTTGAGCGCGAGGCCATCGTCAGCACCATGCTGGGTGACAGCATTGCCTTGCCGCACGCCCTTGGTCTGCTGGCAAAGAAAACGGTGGTCTACACCATCCTCGCCCCGCAGGGTATCGCCTGGGGCGATGAAACGGCGCACGTGATCTTCTTGCTCGCTATCAGCAAGAGTGAATACGAAGAGGCGATGGCTATCTACGATATCTTCGTCACCTTCCTGCGCGAACGCGCGATGACGCGACTCTGCGCGTGCCGTAATTTCACCGAGTTCAAAGCGGTTGCGATGGAGTGTGTGAGCCGTTTTTGAGAGGCGGATAACAGAATGTTTACCGCCTGAAAGTTAACGCAAATGATGTACAACCTGGTTGCTGCTACCGCGCCAGATCAGCGCCGGGTCTTTAAGATCCTGCACAAATTTACCATCGACCAGCACGTTGATGAGATCCACCACCTGCATTTGTGCGGCGTTGAGTTCATCAAGCTTGTAGCCGGTCCACACCCAGATATCTTTCCCCGGACACTCAGCGTGAATACGCTGTACCAGTTGCAGGATATCCGGCACGTTTTGCGGATGCAGCGGATCGCCGCCGGACAGCGAAATACCCTGGCGAGGGATTCGCGTGTCGTTCAGATCGGCAATGATCTTGTCTTCCATCTCTTTGGTAAACGGCTGGCCGGAATTGAGTCGCCAGGTGCTTTTGTTATAGCAGCCAGGGCATTCATGCACGCATCCCGACACAAACAGGGTGCAGCGGGTTCCTGGGCCGTTGACGATATCGACAGGATAGTATTGATGGTATCGCATTTTCGCTTCTCAATTGACGCCATTACTGCGTTGTCTGCGCTCGCTCACCCGGGTCACTTACTTATGTAAGCTCCCCGGGATTCGCTTGCTTGCCGCCTTGTCCTGGCGCCAATTGCTTTGCGAAAAGCGTCACATCGCCAGGCAATAATACTGTCGAAATTAACCGATCTGCCCATTACCTAAATGCTTAACGCGGCGCTTCACTTCTTCCTGCTTACCGGCGTTAAACGGACGAGCGTCCGGGCTGCCTAAATAACCGCATACGCGGCGAGTGACCGACACGCGCGCGGCGTCGTGGTTACCACATTTCGGGCAGGTAAAGCCTTTGCTGGTGCACTCGAACTCACCGGTAAAGCCGCACTCGTAGCATTCATCGATTGGCGTGTTGGTCCCGTAATACGGCACGTGCTGATAGCTGTAATCCCAGACGTCTTCCAGTGCTTTCAGGTTGTGCTGAATGTTCGGGTACTCGCCGTAGCAAATGAAACCTCCGTTCGCCAGCGGCGGGTACGGCGCTTCAAAATCGATCTTGTCGTACGGGTTAACCTTTTTCTCCACGTCGAGGTGGAAGCTATTGGTGTAGTAACCTTTGTCGGTAACACCCGGCACCACGCCAAACTCGGCGGTATCCAGACGGCAGAAACGATCGCACAGGTTTTCACTTGGTGTACTGTACAGACTAAAGCCGTAGCCGGTTTCGTCTTTCCACTGATCGACTGCCTGACGCAGACGTTCCACAATGGCGATAGCTTTAGCGCGAAGCTGCTCGCTGTCGTACAAGTGTTTGTCGCCAAACAGCGCGTTGATGGTTTCGTGAATGCCAATGTAACCCAGAGAAATCGAGGCGCGGCCGTTTTTAAAGATTTCAGACACGTCATCGTCTGCTTTCAGACGCACGCCGCAGGCCCCTTCCATATACAGGATTGGTGCAACGCGGGCCTTCACGCCTTCCAGACGCGCAATGCGGGTCATCAGCGCTTTACGCGCCAGGATCAGACGGTCGTCGAGCAGTTTCCAGAAGGTGGCTTCATCGCCATGAGCTTCCAGCGCGATACGCGGCAGGTTAAGGCTGATAACGCCGAGGTTGTTACGGCCATCGTGAACCTGTTCGCCGTTCTCGTTTTCCCATACGCCCAGGAAGCTGCGGCAGCCCATTGGCGTTTTGAAGGAGCCGGTCACTTTAACCACCTGATCGTAGTTCAGGATGTCCGGATACATACGCTTGCTCGCGCACTCCAGCGCCAACTGCTTGATGTCATAGTTCGGATCGCCAAACTTGTGGTTCAGACCGTCACGAATCGCAAACACCAGTTTCGGGAACACGGCGGTTTTACGATTTTTACCCAGGCCGGCAATGCGGTTACGCAGAATGGACTGCTGGATCAAACGCGATTCCCAGCTGGTTCCCAGGCCGAAACCGAAGGTAACGAACGGCGTCTGACCGTTGGCGGTATGCAGGGTATTCACTTCATACTCAAGGGACTGGAATGCGTCGTAGCACTCTTTCTCGGTACGGGAATGCGCATAACCGTCGGCATCTGGGATCTGCCACTCTTCAGCGGTTTTGCGATGCTTATTAAAGCTCTCGGTCACGAACGGTGCGAGAACTTCGTCAATACGGTTAATGGTGGTACCGCCATAAATATGGCTGGCAACCTGCGCGATAATTTGCGCGGTGACGGCCGTCGCGGTGGAGATGGATTTTGGCGGCTCAATCTCCGCGTTACCCATCTTAAAGCCCTGCGTCAGCATACCTTTCAGGTCGATCAGCATGCAGTTAAACATTGGGAAGAACGGAGAGTAGTCGAGATCGTGATAGTGAATATCACCACGCTCGTGCGCCTGGACGACATCACGCGGCAACAGGTGTTGACGCGCATAGTGTTTGGCGACGATACCGGCCAGCAGGTCGCGCTGGGTCGGGATCACTTTGCTGTCTTTGTTGGCGTTTTCGTTCAGCAGAGCAGAGTTGGTTTGCTCAACCAGACCACGAATTTCCTGGTTCAGACGGCCACGTTTTTCACGCTGTATATCACGGTCGTGGCGATATTCGATGTACGCACGGGCGAGTTGTTTGTACGGACCAGACATCAGCTGGTTTTCAACCGCTGTCTGGATCTCGTTGATATCGACCTGGCTGCGCTCATTCATCTGGCTACTAACGACTTCTGCGACGGTGGCACAGTAATCTGCGTCATCGACTCCCGCTGCTTTAGCTGCACGCAGAATGGCTTCTTTGATGCGCTCTGATTTAAACGGCACTTTACAGCCATCTCGTTTCATCACATGCGGTGTCATGATCACTCCATATTTATAAGAACAGGTTATCCACAGAGGTTGGAGAAGCGGCCATGGCTTTATTCATCTATCTGGCCAATGACTTCCCGCAATCCTGACCCACTTTATCCACAATTCCACCGTTAAACGGTGCACTGTAGTTGTAGCAATTGTAGTCGATTAATACAACATATTGGGTCGGCGTGCATTTTAAGTTCTATATGTAGTGATTTGCATCAAGGATGTTTACGATTTATTTGATGTAGCGCAAAGTAAAAATCGGAGCGTACAGATGACGGGCAGTACAGCGATTGTAAATTGTGGGCAGAAAATTCTGATTAATTATTCAACAAAAACAGGAAGCTAAGCTAAGCGTATATAGCAACGCCCGGTAGCGCTATGCGTACCGGGCCTGAACATAATTGCAAGCTATTTTTGCAACCACCAGACGGCCTCAAAAGGACGCAGTGTCATGCCCCCAGGTTGGCTGGCAACCTCGGCATAGTTGTGCATCAGCACCTGCCAGTTTCCGTCGGTCTGGGCTGGCTGCCAGCTCTGGAAGGTATCGCTAAGATTGGCAATGACCAGCAGCCGCTGCCCTTGCCACTCTCGTTGATAGCACCACAGATGCGGGCTGTCCGGTAGCAGATCCTGGTAGTCGCCCCAGGTGATAACCGGCTCCGCTTTGCGCAAGGCGATCAGCTTCTGATAGGTGTAGAACACCGAGTCGGCATCGTTCAGTGCTGCCGCCACGTTAATGTCTGCTGCGTTGTCACACAGATTGATCCACGGCTCGCCGTAGGTGAAGCCCGCGTGTTTGCTGCTATCCCATTGCATCGGCGTGCGGCTGTTATCGCGAGATTTACTGGCGAGGATCGCCAGCAGTTCTTGCGCATCGCGTCCCTGGCCGTTCAACTCGGCAAACATGTTATGGCTTTCCACATCGCGATAATCGGTAATCTGGCGGAAGTGCGGGTTGGTCATGCCAATCTCTTCACCCTGGTAGATGTAGGGGGTGCCCTGCATGCCATGCAGCACCATCGCCAGCATTTTGGCCGACGGAACGCGGTATTTACCTTCATCGCCAAAACGCGACACGATGCGCGGCTGATCGTGGTTACACCAGAACAGCGCGTTCCAGGCCTGATTGTGCATGCCCTGTTGCCAGTGGCGGAACAGGGTTTTTAGCGCCACATAATCGGGTTTTGCTAACGTCCACTTCTCACCGTTGGGGTAATCCACTTTCAGGTGGTGGAAGTTAAAGGTCATCGACAGTTCACTACCATCTTGTGCGGCGTACTGCTGGCAATGTTCCAGCGTAGTGGAAGACATTTCGCCGACCGTCATCAGGTTGCGTGGGGTAAAAACATCGCGGTTCATCTCACGCAAAAATTCATGCGCCCGTGGGCCGTCGGTATAAAAACGCCGTCCATCGCCGTCGGGATCGTTCGGGAAGTCCTGGTCTTTAGAGATAAGATTCACCACGTCGAGGCGCAATCCGTCCACGCCGCGATCGGCCCAAAACTCGCACACTTTCTTTAACTCGGCGCGGACCGCCGAGTTTTCCCAGTTCAGGTCGGCTTGTTCCGGAGCAAAGAGGTGTAGATAGTACTGCTCGCTTTCGGCGTGCCAGCCCCAGGCGTTGCCGCCAAACTTGGAGCGCCAGTTATTTGGCGGGCAGTCTGGCGTGCCGTCGCGCCAGAAATAAAACTGACGATACGGGCTGTTTTTATCCAGCGCTTCACGAAACCAGGCGTGCTGGGTTGAGGTGTGGTTAAACACCATGTCGAGAATAATACGGATGCCGCGCGCTTTCGCCTGCGCCACCAGTTCGTCAAAGTCTTCCAGCGTGCCGTAGGCCGGATCGACAGATGTGTAGTCTGCGACGTCGTAACCGTTATCAACCTGCGGCGAAATATAGAACGGCGTCAGCCAGATGGCATCAACGCCCAGCTTTTGCAGATAGTCGAGGCGCTGCGTCACGCCGCGTAAATCTCCGGTGCCGCTGCCGGTGGTGTCCTGAAAACTCTTGGGGTAAACCTGATAGATAACGCCGTTTTGCCACCAGTGGGGAATATTCATGGTTGTTTCCTGGAAATACGCTGGGGCGCAACTGCGCCCCGAAGAAAAGTTAGACAATCTGTAATGTGCCCAGACGGTGTTTACGCTGGTAAACGAATGAAGTCAGTACCATTGGGATGACAATCGCAATGACCATCGCCATGCCAAAGACCTGCCAGTAAGTCGGCTGGATGGAGAGGATGCCCGGCAAACCGCCGACGCCAATCCCGTTCGCCAGCACACCGTTCAGGCCGCACAGCAGTCCGGCGAGACCGGAGCCGATCATCGCGCACAGCATTGGGAAGCGGTATTTCAGGTTGATCCCGTACATCGCTGGTTCAGTTACCCCGAGATAGGCGGAGATCGCGGCAGGAACGGAAATTTCACGTTCGTTGTGTTTGCGACTGGAGATAATGATCCCGACCACCGCAGAGGCCTGAGCGATATTCGACAGGGCGATCAGTGGCCATACCGGCGTGCCGCCCATGCTCTGAATCATCTGCATGTCGATAGCCAGCGTGGTCTGATGCACACCGGTGATCACCAGCGGGGCGTACAGGAAGCCGAACAACGCCGCGCCAATCGGAGCAAAACTGCCGGTCAGCAGATGACGGACCGCAAACGCGACACCGTCGCCAATCATGCGGCCAAATGGACCGATAAAGGCATGCGCAAGGAATACCGCAAGGATCAGCGAGCACACCGGGACGATCACCAGATACAGGTAATCCGGAACGATGCGCTTCATGCGTGTTTCAATAAACCCGAGCGCCAGCCCGGCCAACAGTGCCGGTATGACCTGCGCCTGGTAGCCCACTTTCTCAATACTGAACAGGCCGAAGTTCCACACGTCCGGCACCTGCTGACCGAGCAAATAGGCGTTCATCAGTTGCGGAGAAACCAGGGTCACGCCCAGCACAATACCGAGGATCGGCGTACCGCCCATTTTCTTGACCGCCGACCAACAAATCCCGACCGGCAAATAGAAGAAGATCGCTTCGCCAATCAGCCACAGGAAGTCATAGAGGGTTTTCAGCGAAGGATGCATCTGCGCCAGCGTCTGCCCGTTACTCATGGGCAGATCGCCGATCACGTTACGGAAACCTAAGATCAGGCCGCCGCTAATCAGCGCTGGCAGCAGCGGGAAGAAGATCTCCGCGAAGTGAGAAATCAGCTGTTCATGCCATTTCATGTTCTGCCGCGCCGCTTTCTTTGCCTGCTCTTTGTCGGCACTGGCTTGTCCGGTGGTCGCCAACAGCGCTTTGTAGTAATCGCCCACCTCGGTGCCAATTACCACCTGAAACTGCCCGGCGTTGGTGAAGCAGCCTTTGACCATTGGCAACAATTCGATCTCTTTCGGTCTGGCGTTTGCAGGCTGATTCAGCACAAAACGCAGGCGAGTAATGCAGTGACTCACCGTAGCGATATTGTCGCGCCCGCCAACCAGCTCAATCAGCCGGTCGATGTCTGCTTGTTTTATTTTGCTCATGATGGTGTGTGTTCCCCGTAGACCGGAAAAGACGCTGTTGCGTCGTCATTCGGCAACTCTCTCGTTGTTGGCGCCAGAGTATATCTTCGATGAATATTTAAAAATGGGAACGTTCCCGAAACGCAGCGAAGATCACAAATTAATGCTCAGAAAGCGATCAGGAGAGGGTGGAAGGAATAACGATTTGTCGTGGTTCGCTGCGGCCGTTGATCTGTTCGATCAGCTGCGAGGCCGCTTGTCGCCCGGCTTCGGCGTATCCTGGATCGACGGTGATAATTTCCGGATGGAGGAATTTCATCAGCGGCGTGCTGCCCACGCTCGCCAGCTGCAGGTTCTCAATCCGCTGCTCCTGCAGGTATTTGCTGACGCCAAGGGCAAGGGTATCCGTCGCACAGACTAAAGCGGTGGTTTCCGGGGTGATGACGTTGGCGGCCTGCTCATAGCCCTGCTTCATGGCCAGACCCGGCAGCGCGGCCACAGGATGCAGTCTATGTTTTTTACAGAATGCCAGGTAAGCCTCATGGCGGCGTTTACCAGTGGTCACATCGCTATGCGGAACACCAATAAAGCTAATATGGCGATGCTCGCGTTCGTATAAACGCTGCATCAGGGTACGAATGGCACCCTCATCGTCATAGCAGACGGAGGCAAAGCCTTTTGCATCTCTTGCCAGCAGCACCAGAGAATCTTGCCAGGAGGCGAGCATGGCTTCAGTAATGCCGGTAAAACCAAACAGCACCACGCCATCAATGTTGCGGCGTCTGAGCATGCCGAGATGTTCTTCAACCAGCTCGGGCGAGAACTGGCTTTCCATCATGATCGGATCGTAGCCCTGTTCATAAAAGGCGGGCAGCATGGTCTGCACGGCGAGATTTTCCGAAAGCGAGTCCAGACGCGTGACGATAATCGCCACCACCTTGTCGCTTTGTCCGCGCATGGCGCGTGCGGAGCGGGAAGGGGAAAAACCGTGCTGATTCATCACCGCCTCAACGCGTTCGCGGGTGCGTTCACTCACGCCGCTTTCATTGTTGAGCACACGGGAAACGGTTGATTTTCCCACACCGCTTAAGCGGGCGATGTCTTTAATGGTCAGCCGATTTTGCATCTTGTTTTCCCGTGTTGCGTGTGAAGTTATGCCAAATAGAGAATAACTTTACTCAAGCGCGGCGCAATGGGCAAAGTCTGGTATACGTTTGGTTTAGTTTCCATGGTTTATCATACCGCCATAATTGCCACAAACCTTATGGTTTTCTGCGTATAATCCGCGGCGCAAATCATTCACTTACCGGAGGCTATATGGATCCCGATCCCACCCCTCTCCCGAGATGGAGAAACAACCCTTTCCGGTAAGCCTGTCTTTCACTGTCTTACCGGAACAGTAAGACAGTGACGTTCTGACGTCCCTGTTGTGATTTTAATATTGCCACCAGGCAAGGCTTTGCCACGCCTGAAGGATTTACTGCGCCTGTTTATACTGGTGCAGAGGGACTGCCTATGTTCAAAAATATGACCCGCCAGCTGTTTGCCCGGCTAAGCCGCCATTTACCACATCGTCTGGTGCATCGCGATCCGTTGCCGAATGCTCAGACCGTTGCCAGCACACCGATCCCGCCATCGCTGAGCGAACATTGCCTGAAAATGGCGCTGATGGACGAAGACGCGCTGTGGAAAACGTTCGGCGCTCATCCGGAAGGCTTAAACGCCGCAGAAGTCGAGAACGCCCGCGAAATACATGGCGAGAACCAGTTGCCGGCGCAGAAGCCGTCACCCTGGTGGGTGCATCTGTGGGTCTGCTATCGCAACCCGTTTAATATACTGCTGACCATTCTCGGGGCGATTTCCTATGCCACCGAAGATCTGTTTGCCGCTGGCGTCATCGCCCTGATGGTCGTCATCTCTACGCTGCTGAATTTTGTGCAGGAGGCGCGCTCCACCAAAGCGGCTGATGCGCTGAAAGCGATGGTCAGCAACACCGCCACGGTGCTGCGCGTTATCAACGAGAAAGGGGAGAACGGCTGGGTTGAACTGCCGATCGACCAGTTGGTTCCCGGCGATGTCATCAAGCTGGCGGCAGGGGATATGATCCCAGCCGATCTGCGCGTGGTGCAGGCTCGTGACCTGTTCGTGGCCCAGGCTTCGCTGACCGGTGAATCGCTGCCGGTGGAGAAAGTGGCAACCAGCCGCGATCCGCAGCAAAGCAACCCGCTGGAATGCGATACCCTGTGCTTTATGGGCACCAACGTGGTGAGCGGCACGGCGCAGGCCATCGTGATTTCAACCGGCGCCAATACCTGGTTCGGGCAACTGGCGGGTCGCGTCAGCGAGCAGGAAAGCGAGCAGAATGCCTTCCAGAAAGGGATCAGCCGCGTCAGCATGCTGCTGATCCGCTTTATGCTGGTGATGGCGCCCATCGTGCTTATTATCAACGGTTACACCAAAGGTGACTGGTGGGAAGCAGCGCTGTTTGCCCTGTCTGTGGCGGTGGGACTGACACCGGAAATGCTGCCGATGATCGTCACCTCAACGCTGGCGCGTGGGGCGGTGAAGCTGTCAAAACAAAAGGTTATCGTTAAACACCTCGACGCTATCCAGAACTTTGGCGCAATGGATATTCTGTGCACCGATAAAACCGGCACCCTGACTCAGGATAAAATTGTACTTGAGAATCATACGGATATCTCTGGTAAACCCAGCGAACATGTCCTGCATTCTGCGTGGCTGAACAGCCATTATCAGACCGGGCTGAAGAATCTGCTGGATACGGCGGTGCTGGAAGGTGTGGACGAAGAATCAGCCCGCCAGCTCTCGACTCGCTGGCAGAAAATCGATGAGATCCCGTTTGATTTTGAACGTCGCCGCATGTCGGTAGTGGTGGCAGAAGAAACCGATGTGCATCAGCTGGTCTGTAAAGGGGCGCTACAGGAGATCCTCAGCGTATGTACCCAGGTGCGTCACAACGGTGAGATAGTCCCGTTAGATGACAACATGCTGCGTCGGGTGAAACGCGTTACGGACACGCTGAACCGCCAGGGGCTGCGCGTGGTGGCGGTGGCGACGAAATACCTGCCAGCGCGTGAAGGTGATTACCAGCGTATTGATGAATCAGATCTGATCCTCGAAGGCTATATTGCGTTCCTCGATCCGCCGAAAGAGACCACCGCACCTGCGCTTAAAGCGCTGAAAGCCAGCGGCATTACGGTGAAAATCCTCACTGGCGATAGCGAATTGGTGGCGGCAAAAGTGTGTCATGAAGTGGGCCTGGATGCGGGCGATGTGGTTATCGGTAGCAGCATTGAAGGGTTAAGCGATGATGAGCTGGCTCGGCTTGCTCAGCGCACCACGCTGTTTGCCCGTCTGACGCCAATGCACAAAGAGCGCATTGTCACGCTGCTCAAGCGCGAAGGCCATGTGGTCGGCTTTATGGGCGATGGTATAAACGATGCCCCGGCGCTGCGCGCGGCGGACATTGGTATCTCCGTTGACGGCGCGGTTGATATTGCGCGTGAAGCGGCGGATATCATCCTGCTGGAAAAAAGCCTGATGGTGCTGGAAGAAGGGGTGATTGAAGGACGCCGTACCTTCTCTAACATGCTGAAGTACATCAAAATGACGGCCAGTTCAAACTTCGGTAACGTGTTTAGCGTGCTGGTGGCGAGCGCCTTCTTACCGTTCCTGCCGATGTTACCGCTGCACTTACTGATTCAGAACCTGCTGTATGATGTATCCCAGGTGGCGATTCCGTTTGATAACGTCGACGAAGAGCAGATCAAAAAGCCGCAGCGCTGGAATCCCAGCGAATTGGGCCGCTTTATGATCTTCTTTGGACCTATCAGCTCGATCTTCGACATTCTGACCTTTTGCCTGATGTGGTTCGTCTTCCATGCCAATACGCCTGAACATCAGACGTTGTTCCAGTCTGGCTGGTTCGTGGTGGGCCTGCTGTCGCAAACGTTGATTGTGCATATGATTCGTACCCGTCGCGTGCCGTTCATCCAGAGCCGCGCCGCGTGGCCGCTGATGCTGATGACGCTGGTGGTGATGGTCGTCGGCATTGCATTACCGTTCTCGCCGCTGGCCAGCTATCTGCAATTGCAGGCATTGCCGCTGAGCTACTTCCCGTGGCTGATTGCGATTCTGGCGGGTTACATGACATTGACTCAATTAGTGAAAGGTTTTTATAGCCGTCGCTACGGCTGGCAGTAATCATCAAAGGCCTCAGCAGGATGGTGTTAATACCATCCTGCATTCCTCATTTTCATTCGAAGATATTACCTCGCAACATTAGTGTTTTATTTTTATTGAAATGCTAACGGGTGTTATTAGTATCAAATCGCCTTCCTTGCGTTGTTTTTTTATCAATAAAACGATCTGCATTGCAAAAGTGAAACAGTGTGCTAAAAATTTTAAGCATCTGCGATTTTTTGTGAACGCAGTCATCGAAATAAATTGTTACACCAGTTAGTCTGCGCAGGTAACGTCGTTAAGAAAGTTTCTCGCTGCCCGTTTTTAATTCCGGCAGTCATTTGCTCTGCAATCTATTCCTGTTAATGGATATTATGAACTTCTGGAGAAGGACAAATGAAACTGACAAAAAACCTGTTAAGTCTATGTATTGGCGCGTCTGTATTACTGATGAGTCATGCAACGCTGGCACAAACTTTTCGCGCCGCAGATGTGCATCCGGCTGATTACCCTAACGTTGTTGCTGTCAAACATATGGGGGAAAAACTTAGCGCCGCGACCGACGGTCGTCTGGAGATTAAAACATTTCCTGGTGGCGTGTTAGGCGATGAAAAACAGATGATTGAACAGGCGCAATTAGGCGCTATCGATATTATTCGTGTCTCAATGACGCCTGTTGCCGCCATTCTCCCTGAAATTAACGTGTTTACCCTGCCATATATTTTCCGCGATGAGGACCATCTGCATAAGGTTCTCGACGGCATGATCGGGCAGGAAATTGGCGACCGTCTGACGGCTAATACCAAATCGCGGCTGGTGTTTCTCGGCTGGATGGATGCCGGCACGCGTAACCTGATCACCAAAAATCCGGTGGTGAAACCGGAAGATTTACACGGTATGAAAATCCGCGTTCAAGGAAGTCCGATAGCGCTGGATACCCTGAAAGCGATGGGCGCTAACTCCGTTGTCATGGGCGTCAGTGAAGTATTTAGCGGCATGCAGACCGGCGTTATTGATGGCACGGAAAATAACCCGCCAACGTTTGTTGCGCATAACTATTTGCCGGTCGTGAAAAACTATACCTGGAGCAAACACTTTATTATTCCTGAGCTTTTTCTGTTTTCGAAAGCTAAATGGGATAAGTTGAAAAAAGAAGATCAGGATCTCATTATTAAACTCGCCAAAGAAGCACAGATAGAGCAACGAAAACTTTGGCAGGATTATAATGCGAAATCACTGGAGACCATGAAAGCCAACGGCGTTCAGTTCCACGATATTGATACGGACTATTTCTATAAAGCCACGCAGTCAGTGCGGGATAATTACGGTAAAGACCACCAGGATTTGATCAAACGTATTCAGGATGTGAAGTAATTCATCAGGTGGAGGATATCAACCCTCCGCCTGAATCTTTTGATTAATTCGAGGTGATAATTATGGGTGAATGCTATTCATCGGTAATGGATTTTCTTTATCGGGTATCAATGTGGATTGCCGGTATCGCATTATTGGTCATGGTCGCCATTATCCCCATTGGTATATTCGCGCGTTATGTTCTGAATAACGCCCTGTCATGGCCTGAACCCGTCGCTATTCTCTGTATGGTGACATTCACCTTTATTGGCGCGGCGGTGAGCTATCGTGCAGGCTCGCATATCGCGGTGAGCATGGTGACTGACCGTCTGGGGGATGCTTCCCGCCGTTATTGCTCGGTAATCGCAGACGTTATGTTGGTGGCGATAAGCCTGTTTATCCTCTGGTACGGAACCAATCTCTGTCTTGAACTGTGGGACCAGCCCGTGGCGGAATTCCCGCTTTTAAGCGCCGGGCAAAACTATCTTCCGTTGCCGATTGGCTCTGCCATAACGCTGCTGTTTATCGCTGAAAAGATTTTCCGTGGTCCGCAGTACCAACGTCCCGTTGTCATGCTGGGATCGACCAGCTAGTTACCGCCCCCATTTTAGAAAGGAAAGCAGATGGATGCATTTATTCTCGTCTTTACGCTCGGCATTATGCTGGCGATTGGGGTACCGGTAGCGTACGCAGTTGGCATTAGCGCCATCATTGGGGCCTGGTACATAGATATTCCACTGGAAGCGGTAATGATCCAACTGACCAGTGGGGTGAATAAGTTTTCGCTGCTGGCGATCCCATTCTTTATTCTGGCCGGGGCTATTATGGCCGAAGGGGGAATTGCGCGGCGACTGGTGAACTTTGCCTATATTTTTGTTGGTTTTATCCGCGGCGGACTGTCGCTGGTAAATATTGTGGCATCAACCTTTTTTGGTGCTATTTCCGGATCGTCCGTGGCGGATACCGCGTCCATTGGTTCGGTAATGATCCCGGAGATGGATAAAAAAGGTTATCCGCGTGACTTTGCCGCAGCGGTAACGGCCAGCGGTTCGGTGCAAGCGATTCTTACGCCGCCCAGCCATAACTCGGTTATTTACTCGCTGGCGACCGGCGGCACGGTGTCGATTGCCGCGCTGTTCATCGCCGGGATCCTGCCGGGGCTGCTGTTAAGCCTCAGCCTGATGGTGATGTGCGTGGCGTTCGCACACAAGCGCGGTTATCCAAAAGGAGAACGTGTACCGTTTCGCCAGGCGCTGAAGATTTTCGTTGATACGCTGTGGGGCCTGATGACCGTTGTGATCATCATGGGCGGTATCCTGTCAGGTATCTTTACCGCAACGGAGTCTGCGGCAATTGCCTGCCTGTGGGCCTTCTTTGTCACCATGTTTATCTATCGTGACTATAAATGGTCTGAGCTGCCGAAGCTGATGTTCCGCACGGTGAAAACAGTCACTATCGTCATGATCCTGATAGGCTTTGCCGCCGCGTTCGGTGCTGTCATGACTTATATGCAGTTGCCGATGCGTATCACTGAAGCCTTCACCAGCATCTCGGACAACAAATACGTCATCCTGATGTGTATTAACATCATGCTGTTGCTGATCGGTACGCTGATGGATATGGCACCGCTGATCCTCATTCTGACGCCGGTTCTGCTGCCGGTGACCAACGCGCTCGGCATTGATCCGGTCCATTTTGGCATGATCATGCTGGTGAACTTAGGGATCGGACTGATTACGCCGCCGGTAGGGTCGGTGCTGTTTGTGGCCAGTGCGGTGAGTAAACAGAAAATAGAGCAGGTGGTGAAGGCGATGTTGCCATTCTACCTCGTGCTATTCCTGGTGCTGTTATTAGTGACGTACATTCCGGCGATTTCGCTGTTCCTGCCGAAACTGTTTGGTGTGATGTGATAAATGCCCGGTGGCGCTTACGCTTACCGGGCCTGTAAACGACCCGTGCATTGGCCGGACGAGGCAAAGCCGCCATCCGGCACAAGGAGGCTTAGCGACGAACAGCGATCGCTTCAATCTCGATTTTCACGTCTTTCGGCAGACGGGCAACTTCTACGCAAGAACGTGCAGGGAAGGTCGCGTTGTGTTCGGTGAAGAACGCTTCGTAGGTCGCGTTTACAGTTGCGAAATCGTTCAGGTCTTTTACGAAGACGGTCGTTTTTACGATATCGCCCACTTTCAGGCCTGCTGCTTCAACGATAGCTTTTACGTTTTCCAGCGACTGACGTGCCTGAGCGGACACGTCTTCCGCTACGGCACCGGTTTTCGGATCGACCGGGATCTGACCGGAAGTGATTACCATGCTACCCAGGTCAACGCCCTGAACGTATGGGCCGATTGCTGCTGGTGCATTTTCCGTCGCGATAGTCTTGCTCATGATTTCTCCTGAATTACAGCGGTAGTAGAATGTTCCCGCTCATTATAGGGAGCCGGGATCTCATAACCAACCCCAATTAGTTGGCCAGCACCACATAATGCGAAAACTCTTTTTCACAGTATTTGCATTTGAGTGCGATGTCATCGGCACGCTTTTTCACTGCAAAACTGGAGGAAACCGGCTCAGCATGGCTGATACAGTTGCTGTTCGGGCAAACCAGTACGTTGTCGATACGCTCTGGCAGGCTCGGACGTGATTTACCCACCACGTCGTAATCGTCAATGCGGTTTACCGTTGCCTGCGGGGCGTACAGGGATAGCTGGTTTACCTGCTCATCGGTCAGGAACGTGTTTTCAATTTTAATCAGGTCCTTACGGCCCATCTCGCCTGACGGCAGGTTCAGACCGATGGTGATACGCTGGTCGGTTTCCGTCAGTTTGAACAGCGTCAGCAGCTTAAAACCAACCTGTGCGGGAATATGGTCAATCACGGTGCCACGTTTGATGGCTTCAACCTGCAGTTTGTTATCGTGTGTCATCTCTTTTTCTCCCTTACAGTGCCAGTTCGCTATTCAGTACCAGTGCCAGTAACGCCTGGCGGGCGAAGATGCCGTTGCCAGCCTGCTGGAAATACCAGGCGTGCGGCGTCTTGTCGACGTCGGTGGTGATCTCATCGATACGCGGCAGCGGATGCAGTACCTTCATGTTTGCTCTGGCGCCGTTCAGATCGCTGGCGCGCAGAACAAACTGCGCTTTCACGTTGGCGTATTCGGACGGGTCCAGACGCTCTTTTTGTACGCGGGTCATGTAGAGGATATCGACCTCCGCCATCACCTCTTCAATAGTGCCGTGCAGGCTCCAGGCTATACCTTTTTCATTCAACATATCCAGAATGTATTGCGGCATGGCCAACGCGTCCGGGGCGATGAAGTAGAAACGGTTACCTTCGAACTTCGCCAGCGCCTGGGTCAGGGAATGGACGGTGCGGCCATATTTCAGGTCACCCACCATGGCGATGTGCAGATTGTCCAGGCGACCCTGAGTTTCCTGAATGGTGAACAGATCCAGCAGCGTTTGGGTAGGATGTTGGTTGGAGCCGTCGCCTGCGTTCAGTACCGGAACGTTACCGGAGAACTCCGTAGCCAGACGCGCGGCGCCTTCCTGCGGATGGCGCATTACGATGGCGTCGACATAGGTGCTGATGACGGAAATGGTATCGGCCAGAGTTTCACCTTTTTTGCCCAGAGAGGTGTTGCTGCTGTCAGAGAAACCCACCACGCTGGCGCCCAGGCGGTGCATGGAGGTTTCAAAGGATAAACGGGTGCGGGTTGAGGCTTCAAAGAAGCAGCTGGCGATAACCTTATGCTTTAACAGCTCCGGCTGTGGGTTAGCTTTTAATTTCGCCGCTGTTGCGAGGACCAGATTGAGGTCATCGCGGCTGAGGTCGTTTATGGAAATGATGTGTTTTTGATAGAGCGGGTTAGCCATGTTTATCTCCTGACGCCTGGGCAAAAAAAAAGCCCCTCAATTGAGGGGCTCGGAATGGGTGATCAACGGAAAGAAAAACGGCAGGCCAGCGTCCTTTTTCAGACGCGGTAAGACAAAATGTCGTACACACTGAACCATACATCCTCCCGGCAAATTGTCCGCGATTATACTCAGCTCCGTTATGGGATCAAGCGAAAAATTCACAAATTATTCATCGCAAACGATTCTCATGAATATTCATTCACCCTGAATGCCAAACAGCAACAATGAGATAAACATGCGTTGACGCAAAATATTGGCAAATAGCAGTAGTATGGCAGACCGTTTTTTCGTATAACAACTAAAATGAAACGATGTTTTAATTAAGGGGTTTGAGATGATTGTCGGCAATATTCACAACCTGGATGCCTGGCTGCCGGAAGAGCTGCGTCAGGCGATTGAACACATTAAAGCGCATGTGACGGATGAGACGGAAAAAGGTAAGCACGACATCGACGGCGATCGTCTGTTTTATCTGATTGCTGAAGATATGACGGAGCCGTTTGCACAGCGCCGCGCTGAATATCACGCGCGCTATTTGGATATTCAGATCCTGCTCAAAGGTCAGGAAGGCATGACCTTCAGCACGCAGCCTGCGGGCGCGCCGGAAACTGACTGGCTGGCGGATAAAGATATCGCCTTCCTACCGGAAGGGGTACAGGAAAAAACGGTGGTGCTGAACGAAGGTGATTTCGTGGTGTTCTATCCGGGCGAAGTGCATAAACCGCTGTGCGCGGTCGGTGCACCAGCGCTGGTACGCAAAGCCGTGGTGAAAATGCGGGTGGCATAAGCGTATGTGCCGGGGGCGGCTTCGCCTTGCCCGGCCTACGGGAGCGCTATTGTAGGCCGGATAAGATGCTTAGCATCGCCATCCGGCATTCTTTTCATCCATGCCCTCACTTCGCCAGCGTCGCCACCATCACCGCTTTGATGGTGTGCATCCGGTTTTCCGCCTGATCAAATACGATACTGGCGGGGGATTCAAAGACCTCATCGGTCACTTCCATTCCACCGTGCAGACCATATTCCTGTGCCATTTGTTTGCCAAGCGTGGTTTGATCGTCATGAAACGCGGGCAGGCAGTGCAGGAATTTCACCTGCGGATTGCCGGTCAAAGCCATCATCGCGCTATTAACCTGGTACTTACGCAGCAGCGCAATACGTTCGGCCCACTTCTCTTTTGCCTCGCCCATTGATACCCAGACGTCGGTATAGATGAAGTCTGCGTCTTTCACGCCCGTGGCGACATCTTCGGTCAGCGTAATATTGCCGCCGTTTTTCTGTGCCAGCGCTTTGCACTCCGCAACCAGACTTTCTTCCGGCCAGCAGGCTTGCGGTGCGACCAGACGCAGATCCAGCCCGGTTAACGCGGCGGCTTCCAGCATGGAATTGCCCATATTGTTGCGGGCATCACCGGTGTAGACCAGCGTCATCTCATTAAACGCTTTACCCGGCAGGTGTTCATGCATAGTTAACAGATCCGCCAGCAGCTGGGTGGGATGAAACTCGTTGGTTAATCCGTTCCACACCGGAACTCCGGCATATTCCGCCAGCGTCTCGACAATCTCCTGACCGTGGCCCCGATACTGAATACCGTCGTACATACGGCCGAGTACGCGGGCGGTGTCTTTGATCGACTCTTTATGGCCAATCTGGCTGCCGCTCGGCCCGAGATATGTCACGCGCGCGCCCTGATCGTATGCGGCAACTTCGAAAGAGCAACGGGTACGGGTTGAGTCTTTTTCGAAGATGAGCGCGATGTTTTTACCGGTGAGCTTTGCGACTTCAGTGCCGTTTTTCTTATCCGCCTTCAGCTGTGCGGCGAGCTGAAGCAGTGACGTGAGTTCAGCAGAGGTGAAATCAAGCAGTTTCAAAAAATGTTTCTGATAAAACGCAGACATGGTTCCCTCACATGGCTTAGGCCATTTATTGAATTAAAATTCAATTTATATGTATGTTTATTCATTTGCAACCTTGTTTAACAAATCTTTCCTGGAAAGGTGGAGGCAATGACAGCGGTATGTGACAATAAGAGTATCGGCAGGACATTATGAGGAACGAGCCATGGCAAACCCGGAACTACTGGAAGAACAGCGTGAAGAAACACGCTTGATTATTGAAGAGTTACTCGAAGATGGCAGCGATCCAGACGCGCTGTACACCATCGAGCATCACCTTTCCGCGGATGACTTCGAAACCCTGGAAAAAGCGGCAGTAGAAGCCTTCAAGCTGGGTTATGAAGTGACCGAGCCGGAAGAGCTGGAAGTGGAAGAAGGCGACACGGTTATTTGCTGTGACATTCTGAGCGAATGTGCACTGAATGCGGAGTTGATCGATGCTCAGGTTGAGCAACTGATGAACCTGGCCGAAAAATATGATGTGGAATACGACGGTTGGGGCACCTATTTTGAAGACCCGAACGGCGAAGAAGGTGAAGACGGCGACGATGAAGACCTCGTCGACGAAGATGATGACGGCGTGCGTCACTAAGTCATCAACTGACCTGCGGTAGCCCAGGCTGCCGCAGGCCAAGGACAACGTATGGATTACCTGCAAATACTCTCCCCGATCCACAACTTCCTGCACTGTAAAACGCCCCAGGCCTGGCTTGATAAAGCGCGAGACCCGGCAAATCTGCCTCTGTTATTGACCGATCACCTCGTCTGTGAGCTGAAAGCGGCGCAAACGGCGATGCTGCTGGTGCGTAAGTATGTCGCGGATAAACAGGGATCGCAGGCGCTGCTGGACTGGCTGAAACCCTATGAAGCGTTTGCTTTCAGAGAAGGGGATGAGCCGGATTTTATCGCGCTGAATAAACAGATAAGCAAAAGCGTGATGCCGCAAACCGACGACCCGTGGGGACGCAAGCTTATCGACAGCATGGTTTTGCTGATCAAAGAAGAGCTGCATCATTTCTGGCAGGTGCGTGAGGCGATGATGAGCCGCAATATTCCCTATATCAAGATTACCGCCAGCCGTTATGCCAAAGGCATGCTCAAAGAGGTACGCACCCATGAGCCTTTAACGCTAATCGATAAACTGATTTGCGGGGCTTACATTGAGGCGCGTTCCTGCGAAAGGTTCGCCGCGCTGGCGCCGTATCTGGATGACGATTTGCAGGCGTTTTATCTGTCGCTGCTGCGATCCGAGGCCCGACACTATCAGGATTACCTGGCGCTGGCCCAGCAGGTTTCAGCCGATGATATCAGTAGCCGGGTGCGGTTTTTTGGCGAAGTAGAAGCCGCGTTGATCACCTCTCCTGACGATGAATTCCGCTTCCACAGCGGCGTGCCAGCTTAATTCCTTTCTTTGACGCGCGGTGTCCATCGCCGCGCGGTTTAATCCTTCCTGTTTCTGTTAGCAAAATCTGGTGGCTGGAAATCGCTCGCTGCTGCCGTAATAATCAAAACACACGAAGGGGAAATATATCCCCGTAACAGAGATGATTTGGCATAAGGATGGTTAATGAACTGGGCACACGTTTTGTTGGCAGGTTATATCGGGGCGGTGATTGCTATCGTCGTCGGCATGTTTCGCAAAAAAGGCTGGTTGGGCAAGATCTCCGGCGCGGTGGTTTTTGTGGTGGCGATTATCGCGTGGAATCTGTTTGATGTGCACTACCTGATCCCACGCGAAAGCCCGGATTATGGTCTGACCGAAGAGCAGCAGTTTGAAAAGGCGATGCTCTCCAATCCGGCGTTTCAGGTGATTAAGGAGCAGGAACCTGAGCTGACACAAAAAATTATCAGCCAGGCAGCGCAGATGAAGAAAGCAGGGAGTAGCGAACAGCAGGTTATCGACGCGATACAGCCGCAAATTCTTCAGTTACAAATGGCAAGATTGCAGCAGGCGCCAGATGCCAATGTCATTGAATATATGAAAATTAACCTTGAGCAGATCGCTGCTGTGGCCAAAATCGGTGATGACGAATGCTTCCGCTTTCTGTTTCCGGCAGTGAAAGGGGGGATTAACCCGGCACGTCTGGTTCCGCATGAGATCATGAACCGTCGTATGGCGAGTGATATGAGTATGATGCGTGCTGCCTATGGTCCGAACAAACATACGGTCACGGCAGAAGAGAAACAGCTGGCGTTGCAGGATCTGCAAGCAATAAGCCCTGGGTTAGTACAGCGCTATGGGCCGGATATTCAGATCATGGCCGATCCGACTAAAGCGATCGGCAAAGAGAAGATTGCCTGTGAGATAGTGCAGGATCTCTGGTCACAGGTGCTGAAGCTGCCAACCGCTCGCGCGGCTGGCGTTATTCGACTGATGCTCTCAGCCGAGATGCAGTAACGTGGCTAAAGCCTCTCGGCGTAAGGTCAGAGGGGCTTTAACATCCGCACTTCACAATCTACGTGCCCGGTACAGCCCAGCGCTTCGCTGATATGCTCAAAGCCTAAATGCTCATACAGGCGGATTGCCTCAGTCAGAAACGCTGTGGTCTCCAGATAGCACTGTTTAAAACCCTGCTCGCGGGCATGTTCGAGCGCCATCAGCGCCAGTTTTTTCGCCAGCCCCTGACCGCGCGCGCTCGACAGGAAGTACATCTTTTGCAGCTCGCAAATGTCTGGTTCACTACATCCTAACGGTGCAACACCGCCGCCGCCCACGACTTCACCGTTTTGCTCAACCACCCAGTAGGCCGCGCCCGGCTGGCTGTAAACCTGGAACAGTTCGTCCAGATTAGGGTCGGCAACGGTATAGCCTTTATCGGCGGTAAGCCCGTATTCAGCGGAAACTTTGCGGATCACGCGGGCAATGGCGGCGTTATCATCGGCAGAAATTCGACGCAGCGTTGCCGCGACGGAGGTAATGGCACTCATAGCGAACTCATGACATAAAAGTGAGACATATGCAGTTAATACCACTGCGGCGAGGGGAAGCGCAAGCGAGGATAATTCAATAAAAAGCCTCTGAGCATATGCGTCAGAGGCTTTATCGTCTGTGGTGTCGGATGCGCTACGCTTATCCGACCTACGATGACGGTGCCCGTTTGCCGGATAAGCGTAGCGCTATCCGGCATAGGCAATTACAGCGCGGCGATGACCGCCTGCTGTTCAATCAGCTTCGCTTTGGCTTCTGCGTAACCGTCCAGCTTCTCACGCTCTTTGGCGATAACTGCTTCCGGTGCGCGGGCAACGAAACCTTCGTTGGAAAGTTTGCCTTCGATACGGGCAATCTCGCCTTCGATTTTCGCCACTTCTTTCGCCAGACGTGCCAGCTCATCTTCTTTGTTGATGAGGCCAGCCATCGGGATCAGCAGTTCGGCACCGTCGATGATTTTGGTCACGGAGACCGGGCCTTTGTCATCGGCTGGCAGCACGGTAATGCTTTCCAGACGTGCCAGGTTCAGCAGGAAGCTGCGGTTGTCGTTCACACGACGCATCGCATCAGCGCTGCAACCACGCAGCAGCAGCTCCAGCGGTTTGCCCGGGGCGATGTTCATTTCCGCACGGATGTTACGTACGGCGACGATCGCCTGCTTCAGCCATTCGGTATCAGCCAGCGCCGCTTCATCAACCTGCTCTGCGTTATATTCCGGGAACGGCTGCAGCATGATGGTATCTGCAGTGTTGCCACAAATCACTTTCACGCGCTGCCAGATGGTTTCGGTGATGAACGGAATGATCGGGTGCGCCAGGCGCAGCAGACCTTCCAGCACGGTAACCAGCGTATTGCGAGTGCCGCGCAGTTCAGACTCGGAACCGCCGTTCATGACCGGCTTGGTCAGCTCCAGATACCAGTCGCAGAACTGGTTCCAGGTGAACTCGTACAGAATGCCCGCGGCGATATCGAAACGGAAGTTATCCAGCGCTTCGCGGTACGCTTTGATGGTCTGGTTGAATTCAGCGAGGATCCAGCGGTCCGCCAGAGACAGGGTCATTTCGCCGCCGTTGAAGCCGCAATCCTGATCTTCAGTATTCATCAGTACGAAGCGGCTGGCGTTCCACAGCTTGTTACAGAAGTTACGGTAACCTTCCAGACGCTTCATGTCCCAGTTGATATCGCGACCGGTAGAGGCCAGCGCTGCCAGGGTGAAACGCAGGGCGTCGGTGCCGTGCGGCTCGATGCCATCCGGGAACTGCTTCTCGGTACGCTTGGCAATTTTCTCAGCCAGCTGCGGCTGCATCATGTTGCCGGTACGTTTCTCCAGCAGTTCTGCCAGAGAGATACCGTCGACCATATCCAGCGGGTCAATCACGTTGCCCTTGGATTTGGACATCTTCTGGCCTTCGTCGTCACGGATAAGACCGGTCATGTAGACGGTCTTGAACGGAACCTGCGGCTTGCCGTTTTCATCTTTGATGAAGTGCATGGTCATCATGATCATGCGGGCAATCCAGAAGAAGATAATGTCGAAGCCGGAAACCATCACGCTGGTTGGGTGGAACTGACGCAGCGCGTCGGTGTTTTCCGGCCAGCCCAGCGTAGAGAAGGTCCACAGTGCAGAAGAGAACCAGGTATCGAGAACGTCTTCGTCCTGGCGCAGCGCAACGTCGGCGCCGAGGTTGTTTTCCTGACGCACTTCGTCTTCGGTGCGGCCAACGTAGACATTGCCGTCGTTGTCATACCATGCCGGGATACGGTGGCCCCACCACAGCTGACGGGAAATACACCAGTCCTGAATATCGCGCATCCAGGAGAAGTACATGTTTTCGTACTGCTTCGGTACGAACTGGATGTCGCCGTTCTCAACCGCTTCAACCGCCGGTTTTGCCAGCACGTCGGCACGGACGTACCACTGGTCGGTCAGCATCGGTTCGATAACCACGCCGCCACGGTCGCCGTAAGGTACGGTCAGGTCGTGCGGTTTAATTTCTTCCAGCAGGCCCAGGGCATCAACGGCGGCAACCACCGCTTTACGCGCAGCAAAACGTTCCAGCTTCTGGAACTCAGCCGGGATTTCATTGGAGTAAACGTCGGACTCTTCGCCTTTGGTGTCGTATACTTCCGCGGTTTCGCGGATGTCGCCGTCAAAGGTCAGAATGTTGATCATCGGCAGGCCGTGACGTTTCCCGACTTCGTAGTCGTTAAAGTCGTGCGCCGGGGTGATCTTCACGCAGCCGGTGCCTTTTTCCATGTCGGCGTGTTCATCACCGACGATCGGAATGCGGCGGTTAACCAGCGGCAGAATAACGAATTTGCCAATCAGATCTTTATAGCGCGGATCTTCCGGGTTCACAGCCACGCCGGTATCACCCAGTACGGTTTCCGGACGGGTGGTGGCGACGACCAGGTAATCTTTACCGTCTGCGGTTTTCGCGCCGTCAGCCAGCGGATAGCGGATGTGCCACATGGAGCCTTTAGACTCGCGGTTTTCCACTTCCAGATCAGAAATAGCGGTGCGCAGTTTCGGGTCCCAGTTGACCAGACGCTTGCCACGGTAGATCAGATCTTCTTTGTACAGGCGAACAAAGACTTCTTTCACGGCATTGGAAAGACCTTCGTCCATAGTGAAGCGCTCGCGCTCCCAGTCAACGGAGTTGCCGAGACGGCGCATCTGACGGGTAATGGTGCCGCCGGATTCCGCTTTCCACTGCCAAATTTTGTCGATAAACGCTTCGCGACCGTAGTCGTGACGGGTTTTACCTTCTTCAGCGGCAATCTTACGCTCAACCACCATCTGGGTAGCGATACCCGCGTGGTCGGTACCGGCCTGCCACAGGGTGTTTTTACCCTGCATGCGCTGGTAGCGAATCATGGTATCCATGATGGTTTGCTGGAAAGCATGACCCATATGCAAACTGCCGGTGACGTTCGGCGGCGGGATCATGATGCAGAAGGACTCTTTGCTTTCATCGCCGTTAGGTTTGAAATAGCCCTGCTTTTCCCAGTGCTCGTAAAGCGGCTGTTCGATATCTTGTGGGTTGTATGTCTTTTCCATTATTTCCAGGTTGCCGTATTCAGGTTAAAACCAGCCACGCGGTAAGCTTTGTAGCGATCGCGTGCCGATTGTTTCAAAGAATCTTCGTAAGGAACGAAGTCTATCACTTCTGTGAAAGCGGTGGCAAAATCTGCAAAGCCAACGCGCAAACTGATGAGCAGGTCGCGCGGGCTGCTATTGCGTTTCTCCGGCCAGGCAATCTCTACCGGCGCGCCACCTCTGGGGCCTTCTCCCGCCAGATTATGCGGAACAAAACTTTCTGCCGGTCTTGCCCACAGAGCTTCATCCAGTCGAAGAGCCTGCTTTTCGTTTTCACAGGCGATCAGCACGCGCTTGCCAGCACGCCAACGTTCTGCGGCAATTTCACACACCAGTTGTTCAACGGCGCTTAAGCCATCGACGGTGTTGTCATTGTCCAGAATATAGAACGTTGCGTTTCTCATGATATGGGGCTTCTTGTTGTGGATTTAAATGCAAAGCCGGGTGGCGCTACGCTTACCCGGCCTACGGTTGAGTGATGTTGTAGGCCGGGTAAGGCGAAGCCGCCACCCGGCGTTTTACATCACTCTTCGCCGTTAAAACCGGCACGATTGAGCAGGAACTGCGACAGCAACGCGACCGGACGACCGGTTGCGCCTTTGGCTTTCCCTGAACGCCATGCGGTACCGGCGATATCCAGGTGCGCCCAGTTGTACTTACGGGTAAAGCGTGACAGGAAGCAGCCCGCGGTAATGGCACCGCCAGGACGTCCGCCGATGTTCGCCATATCCGCAAAGTTGGACTCTAACTGCTCCTGGTATTCATCACCCAGCGGCAAACGCCACGCGCGGTCACCAGCCTGCTCGGACGCACCGATCAGCTCATGCGCCAGCGGGTTGTGGTTCGACATCAGGCCGGTGATGTGATGGCCCAGCGCAATCACGCACGCGCCGGTCAGGGTCGCGACGTCAATCACCGCTTCTGGCTCAAAGCGCTCGACGTAGGTTAACACGTCGCACAGCACCAGACGGCCTTCGGCATCCGTATTGAGCACTTCAACGGTCTGTCCAGACATCGTGGTCAGCACGTCGCCTGGGCGATACGCGCGGCCACCCGGCATGTTTTCACAGCCTGCCAGCACGCCGACAACGTTGATGGGGAGCTGAAGCTCGGCCACCATGCGCATCACGCCGTATACCGCTGCTGCGCCGCACATGTCGTACTTCATCTCATCCATGCCTTCGGCTGGTTTGATGGAGATACCGCCGGAGTCAAAGGTTAATCCTTTACCGACCAGCACAATCGGACGCGCGTCTTCGGACGGATTGCCTTTGTACTCGATGACCGACATCAGCGACTCGTTCTGCGAGCCGTGACCGACGGCCAGATAAGAGTGCATGCCCAGCTCTTTCATCTGCTGCTCGCCGATTACGCGGGTCACAACATTTTTGCTGTAGCTGTCTGCCAGCTGGCGCGCCTGAGAGGCCAGGTAGGCGGCGTTACAGATGTTCGGCGGCATGTTGCCAAGATCTTTTGCCGCTTTAATGCCGGCGGCGATCGCCAGACCGTGTTGGATCGCACGCTCACCGCTGGTCAGTTCGCGGCGGGTCGGCACGTTAAAGACCATTTTACGCAGCGGGCGACGTGGCTCGCTTTTGTTGGTCTTCAGTTGATCAAAGCTGTATAGCGTTTCCTGTGCCGTCTCAACGGCCTGACGCACTTTCCAGTAGTTATTGCGCCCTTTGACGTGCAGCTCAGTCAGAAAGCAGACGGCTTCCATTGAGCCTGTATCATTCAGGGTATTGATGGTTTTCTGAATGACCTGCTTGTACTGGCGCTCATCAAGTTCGCGCTCTTTGCCACAACCAATAAGGAGAATTCGCTCAGACAGAACGTTAGGAACATGGTGCAGCAACAGGGTTTGACCCGGTTTGCCTTCCAGTTCGCCGCGACGCAGCAGTGCGCTGATGTACCCGTCGCTGATCTTGTCGAGCTGCTCTGCAATCGGAGAGAGGCGGCGTGGTTCAAAGACACCCACGACGATGCACGCACTCCGCTGTTTCTCCGGGCTACCGCTTTTTACACTGAACTCCATGCACTACGCTCCTGAATCTTAAAGACAACGGCGGTGGCTACGGATAGAATTGCAAGCTTTCGTAACTCATACCCGCTGTTGCGGTGACTTCGTGTTAATCTTAACGTTATTACGGCATTGGCACGTCAGAACAATTTCTGAGAGGTGGATCCGTTGAGTATAATGATCTTAGCGACGATTTCGACGACTCAAGAGAATAAATGACGTTTAAGCCATGAAACAAGCTAAATTCCGGCAAAAGACGGGTTTTTACGGGCGTATTTAAAGTGATAATCATAAGATATCTGGTTCGGGAAACGCTCAAAAGCCAACTTGCGATCCTATTCATCCTGCTTTTGATCTTCTTTTGTCAAAAGTTGGTCAGGATCCTTGGTGCGGCGGTTGACGGTGATATCCCGGCAAATCTGGTGCTCTCGCTGCTGGGGCTGGGCGTGCCAGAAATGGCGCAACTTATCTTGCCCTTAAGCCTGTTCCTCGGGCTGTTGATGACGCTGGGCAAACTGTATACCGAAAGCGAAATTACGGTCATGCACGCCTGCGGGCTGAGCAAGGCAGTGCTCGTGAAAGCGGCGATGGTGCTGGCGCTGTTTACCAGTATTATTGCGGCGGTCAACGTGATGTGGGCCGGGCCGTGGTCCTCCAGACATCAGGACGAAGTCCTGGCGGAGGCGAAAGCGAACCCCGGTATGGCGGCGCTTGCTCAGGGGCAATTCCAGCAGGCGACCAACGGCAGTTCGGTGCTGTTTATCGAAAGCGTTGACGGCAGCAATTTCAAAGACGTGTTCCTCGCGCAAATCCGCCCGAAAGGCAACGCTCGTCCTTCGGTCGTCGTAGCCGATTCCGGACATCTTACCCAGATGCGTGATGGCTCTCAGGTCGTGACGCTGAACCAGGGGACGCGCTTCGAAGGTACTGCGCTGCTGCGCGATTTCCGCATTACCGACTTCCAGGATTATCAGGCGATTATCGGTCATCAGGCCGTGGCGCTGGATCCAAACGATACCGACCAGATGAACATGCGTACGCTGTGGACGACCGACACCGATCGTGCCCGCGCGGAGCTGACCTGGCGTATCACGTTAGTATTCACCGTATTTATGATGGCGCTGATGGTCGTACCGCTGAGCGTGGTGAACCCGCGTCAGGGGCGCGTGCTGTCGATGCTGCCAGCAATGCTGCTCTATTTGCTGTTCTTCCTGGTTCAGACGTCGCTGAAGTCGAACGGCGGTAAAGGTAAGCTGGATCCAGTGTTCTGGATGTGGACGGTTAACCTGGCATATCTGGCGCTGGCGATTGTGCTTAACCTCTGGGATACGGTGCCGATGCGCCGCTTGCGTGCCAGTTTTATGCGTAAAGGAGCGGTATAATGCAGCCTTTTGGTGTACTTGACCGCTATATCGGTAAAACCATTTTCACCACCATCATGATGACGCTGTTCATGCTGGTGTCGCTCTCCGGGATCATCAAGTTCGTTGACCAGCTGAAAAAAGCCGGGCAGGGGAGCTACGATGCGATGGGCGCCGGGCTGTATACCCTGCTCAGTGCGCCGAAAGATATTCAGATCTTCTTCCCGATGGCGGCGCTGCTGGGGGCATTGCTGGGGTTGGGCATGCTGGCCCAGCGCAGTGAACTGGTGGTGATGCAGGCTTCCGGCTTTACCCGCATGCAGGTGGCGTTGTCGGTGATGAAAACCGCGATTCCGCTGGTGCTGCTGACGATGGCTATCGGCGAATGGGTCGCGCCACAAGGCGAACAGATGGCGCGTAACTACCGTGCGCAGCAGATGTACGGCGGCTCGCTGCTCTCTACTCAGCAGGGGTTGTGGGCGAAAGACGGTGACAGCTTTGTCTACATCGAGCGGGTGAAAGGCGACGCCGAATTAGGCGGGATTAGCATCTACTCGTTTAACGACAAGCGCCGTCTGCAGTCTGTACGCTACGCTGCGAGCGCGACGTTTGACCCGGAGCAGAAGGTCTGGCGTTTGTCGCAGGTAGATGAATCCAACCTGACCGATCCGAAGCAAATCACCGGCTCGCAAACGGTGAGCGGCACCTGGAAAACCAACCTGACACCCGACAAGCTCGGCGTTGTGGCGTTGGACCCTGATGCGCTGTCGATTAGCGGTCTGCATAACTACGTGAAGTACCTGAAGTCGAGCGGCCAGGATGCCGGACGCTACCAGCTCAATATGTGGAGCAAAGTCTTCCAGCCACTGTCGGTGGCGGTCATGATGCTGATGGCGCTGTCGTTTATCTTTGGTCCGCTGCGTAGCGTCCCGATGGGCGTGCGCGTGGTGACAGGGATTAGCTTTGGCTTTGTGTTCTATGTGCTGGACCAAATCTTTGGCCCGCTGACGCTGGTGTACGGCATTCCGCCGATTATCGGTGCGCTGCTGCCAAGCGCCAGTTTCTTCCTGATTAGCCTGTGGCTGATGCTACGTAAGTCGTAATCACAGTAATCGTAGGCCTGATAGCGTTGCGCTTTTCAGGCCTACTCCGGACCCGTAGGCCGGATAAGGCGTTTCCGCCGCCATCCGGCAACGTAACACGGGGCTAGCGTTTTCTCCCGCCCATCAAACTCCCCAACATGCCGCGAATTATCTGATTGGTAACCTGTCGCGCCGCGCTTTTCGCCACGCTCTGCACTACGCCATCGCGCTTACCGCCGCGCGGTCCGGTGCTGCCAAACAGAATATCCTTCAACCCACCGAGAATACCGTCATCCACATCGACAGCTTTACCGTTGGCGGGAGGTGTATTTTGCTGCTCGGTACTGGCCTGCACGCCTTGCTGCAAACGTTCATAGGCGGACTCGCGGTCGATCTCTTCTTCATATTTACCGTACAACGAAGAGTGATTAATCAGCCCGTTGCGCTCGTCGTCCGTCACCGGTCCCATCCGTGAGCATGGCGCAATCACCATCGCCCGTTCAACCACCGACGGGCTGCCTTTGGCGTCCAGAAACGACACCAGCGCCTCACCGGTACCCAGCTCCTGAATGGCTTTTTCGGTATCAAATGCCGGGTTGGCGCGCATGGTTTGCGCCGCGCTTTTCACCGCTTTCTGATCTTTCGGGGTGAACGCGCGCAGGGCGTGCTGCACGCGGTTCCCCAACTGACCAAGCACGTTGTCCGGAATATCCGACGGGTTTTGCGAGACGAACCACACGCCGATCCCTTTCGAGCGGATCAGGCGGATCACCTGTTCGATTTTATCCAGCAGCACCTGCGGAGCATCGTTGAACAGCAGGTGCGCTTCATCGAAGAAGAACACCAGTTTTGGCTTCTCCAGATCGCCCGCTTCCGGCAGCTGTTCATACAGCTCGGAGAGCATCCACAGCAGGCTGGCGGCGTACAGTTTTGGCATCTGGTAGAGCTTCTCGGCGCTGAGGATATTAATCATCCCTTTGCCGTTGGCATCGGTACGCATCCAGTCTTTGATGTCCAGCATCGGTTCGCCAAAGAAGTGTGCCGCGCCCTGTTGCTCCAGCGATAGCAGCCCGCGCTGGATCGCCCCGACCGAGGCGCTACTGATATTGCCGTACTGATTCTGGAAGGATTTAGCGTTATCGCCAATGTACTGGGTGATGGCCCGCAGGTCTTTGAAATCGAGCAGCAACAGACCCTGGTCATCGGCAATACGGAAGATAATATCCAGCACGCCGGACTGCACGTCGTTGAGGTTCAGCAGACGGGCCAGCAGCAGCGGACCGAGGTCAGATACCGTGGCCCGCACGGGATGACCTTTTTCGCCGAAGATATCCCACACCGTGACCGGATTAGCATGCGGTTGCCAGTCGGTAATGCCGATGTTTTTCAGGCGGGCGAGCAGCTTTTCAGAGGCTTGTCCTTCCTCGGCCACGCCGGTTAAGTCACCTTTCACATCGGCCATAAATACCGGCACGCCAATCTCGGACAGCGATTCGGCCAGCTTCTGTAGCGTGACGGTTTTACCGGTCCCGGTCGCGCCGGTAATCAGCCCGTGACGGTTGGCCATACCTGGCAATAAAAACAGTTCGGTGTCCGGCGTGCGGGCAATTAGCAGGGGTGCGCTCATTGAGATTTCCTCCATTTATCCTGCCTGGAGTATAGGCAACCGTGACGCACTCTTCACCGCTAAATTGCAGAGATTGTGAGGAGAATTTAACCTGTCTGGAATAGCGGGGAGAATAGCCGGGAAGCTTACGCCACCCGGCAAAGACGATCAGAAGTCGGCTTTAAGCACTACGCGGTAGCGGGCTTTGCCGTCACGCACGTGCTGGATTGCTTCATTAATTTGCGACATCGGGTACAGTTCGGTGGTGGGCGACACCTTGCTGCGCCCGGCAAACTTCATCAGCTTGCGCAGTTCGAACGGCGTACCGGTCGCCGAACCGGAGATGCTGCGATCGCCGGCTATTAAGGTGAACGCCGGAACCGGCAGCGGCTTCAGCACCGCACCGACGGTATGGAAGTTACCGCCGTAGGCCAGTGCTTCAAAATAGGGCTGCCAGTCGAGATCGACGTTAACCGTGTTAATAATGAGATCGAACTGGCCCGCCAGCGCTTGTAGCGCATCCGGATCGCGGCTGTTGACGACTTTATCCGCCCCCATTGCCAGCACTTCCTGCTCTTTCGCCGGATTGGAGCTGAACGCGGTCACTTCGCAACCCATCGCGTGTAACAGCTTAATGGCGATATGCCCCAGGCCGCCGATGCCGATCACCCCGACGCGGCTGGTGGCGGTGATATGGTGCATCAGCAGCGGTTTGAACACCGTGATGCCGCCGCACAGTAATGGGCCAGCGGCCGCCAGATCGATACTCTCCGGCAGCGGGATCACCCACTGCCAGTCGGCCCGCAGCTTCTCGGCAAAGCCGCCGCGATTAAGAATTGTGGGAACAGCCCCTTCCAGACAGTTAATCTGATTACCGCTGATACAGGCATCGCAGTGCCCGCAGCTGCGCGCTGTCCAGCCAACGCCGACGCGCTGACCAACCTTCAGACCTTTATCCTGCGCCGCGCTGCCGAGCGCCGCCACGCGACCAATCACCTCATGCCCGGCAACCAGCGGATACTGAGAGAATCCCCATTCGTTGTCGATCATCGACAAATCAGAATGGCAGATACCGCAGTAATCGACCTGGACTTCGACATCTTCCGGCTTAAGCTCGCCCGCATCATATTCATAGAGTTCGAGTTCGCTGCCCGCCGCTTTTGCAGCGTAGCTTTTTATCATCGACATCGTGTTTCCCTCAGTATGGTGTTGAACTGGAAGTGTAGAGCATGGGGAAACGGGACGCTTCGCAGAAGGGGGGATTAAGGCGGGGGCAAACTGTGATGATGGTTACAGGTAAGAAAGGTAATGCTGAAATTTTCAACACTTAGCGAGCCAGACACACGCTGGCGCTTGCATGGTGGCGCATGACAGGTATAATCCACAACGTTTTCCGCATCCCTTCCGTGCCGGAGTGGCGAAATCGGTAGACGCAGTTGATTCAAAATCAACCGTAGAAATACGTGCCGGTTCGAGTCCGGCCTTCGGCACCATACAAAGCTTTTTTTAAGTCTACTAACGTCTACTTTAGTCCATAAAAACAGTAAGTTAAGCAGGTTTCTGGCTTTTCTTAGTCTGTCCACGTCTACTCAATTCCTTGAACATATACCAACTGATGATGGTATAACTGATGGTATTCCCGGTTCGATTGATTTTGGTACCAACACTGGAGGTATCAACTGATGGCTCTCACCGATATCAAAGTTAGGACTACCAAGCCCTCCGACAAACCCTTCAAACTCACCGATGGCCAGGGTATGCACCTGCTGATCAATCCTAACGGCTCGAAGTACTGGCGACTCCAATACCGTTTCGATGGCAAACAGAAAGTTTTAGCATTGGGTGTTTATCCAATGGTCTCTCTTAGTGAAGCCCGCAAGAAACGAGATGAAGCCAAAAAATTAGTATCGCTTGGTCTCGACCCCTCAGAAAAGAAAAAAGCAGACAAAATCGAGCAAAGCGAAGCCCTGACATTCGAAGCTGTTGCAAGGGACTGGCATACTGCCTGTAAAAGGAAATGGTCAGATTCCCATAGTGAGAGGGTTTTAAAGAGCCTTGAAGATAACCTTTTCTCTTCCATAGGAAAGAGAAAAATAGCCGAGCTTAAAACCAAGGATCTCCTCGTTCCGATCAAGGCTGTTGAAGCTTCCGGGCGATTGGAAGTTGCTTCCCGCCTACAGCAAAGAACAACAGCAGTAATGCGATATGCCGTCCAGAATGGGCTGATAGATTACAACCCTGCTCAGGAGATGGCAGGAGCTATTGCCGTAGCCAAAAGAACCCACAGGCCAGCTTTGCCATTCGAACGATTCTCAGAACTCTTAGAACGAATTGATAACTTCAAAGGTAGGAAACTCACGAAGTTAGCCGTAAAGCTGACATTGCTCATTTTCATTCGTTCCAGTGAACTCAGATTTGCAAGATGGTCGGAAATCGATTTCGAGAATGCTATGTGGACTATTCCTGCAGAGCGAGAGCCATTACCCGGAGTGAAACATTCACATCGTGGTTCGAAAATGCGAACTCCACACCTTGTGCCTTTGAGTTGTCAGGCATTGGCTGTGTTGACGGAAATTAAAGAGATCAGCGGCGATCATGAACTCGTGTTCATTGGCGACCATGATTTCAGAAAGCCTATGAGTGAAAATACGGTAAACAAGGCTTTGAGGTCTATGGGCTATGACACAACCGTGGAGGTCTGTGGACATGGATTCAGGGCTATGGCTTGTAGTTCCTTGATTGAATCCGGTTTGTGGTCGAAAGATGCTGTTGAACGGCAAATGAGCCATCAGGAGCGGAACTCAGTTCGTGCTGCCTACATACATAAAGCAGAGCACCTTGATGAGAGAAAGCTTATGTTGCAGTGGTGGGCCGATTACCTTGACCTCCTTAGAATACGACAAGTTTCACCATTTGATTTCAGAGATAAATAGTTTCTCAAAATCCCTGCTGCCCTATGTGTTTTTTGTGTACCTAGGCAGGGGGGATTTTCATTTTTCGATCATAACCGTATGATACGATATGATTAAATTTCATTCGTGGATAATGAGATGCAAAACTGGAAAACGGAGCATACAAAAGAAATCAAAGCTTGGCTTACCATAGATAACTATCGCAAGTTTGAAGATCTCACATTGATACACTTCTATCACGAGTTATGGGCCCGAAACCTGTTCTTTAAGGAGTATCGGGGAGAGTTTGAGAGCAGAACTCTTATGGGTTACTTCTCAAAGATTTTCAGCGGCAACCCTTTTTTAATCGAAGAAGGGCAACTGGGATACATGACTCCTGCTAACAAACTTTTCCAGCCTCCCCATTTTTTTCTAACAACCCTTGATCGCCTTGCTGAAACGAGCATTATTGCAATGCAACGTGGAGGTTTTCTTTGGCATGAAGGTGACAATTATTCTATAAACGCAGAGCTTCGAGAGGAATCACTTTCAGACATTATGCCAGATCAGTTTACACGAACAGTCATGTTCGAGATTGATTTGGCAAGTGGCACAGACGAAGAGATTGCAGAGTCGCTTAAAGCTGCATTACCGCAATGGCGTAAAGTTAAGGGTATTGATGTAAACCCATTGGAATCTGTTCGTTTTGGATACGGAACTATCAAGAAACTCATCAGTTATCGTGTAATACCTATGCTGGATATCCTGGTGTGGGCAGCCGTTAAAAAAATCCGTGTCTCTGACGACAGATTATCCAGACTGCTATATACAGACGATGACGAAGAAAGCGAAATGAGGCAGTCCAGCCAAATCAAAGATACCGACAGGCCTTTGGCTCTTAAATCCTGCAAAACTGACTTTATCCGACAATTCCATTACTTCATGAACAAAAATAGCCATTTGAAGCAAATGAAAGTCTCTGATGTAATGAAACTATCGGATTAATGTTATATCTATAACTCTTTGTTTTTTTTACGATTTACACTTTAAACCGGCCATTTTGCCACTTGCTCTAAAACAGGGGAATTTCAGCTACTCTAAAGTTCCCCTGATTTGTACGGCACCAACTTCGAGAAAGCCATCCTGCATAGCAGCGAAGAACCTCCGCTTCAGGAGCCTCGCTCCTTTCTTTTCCCAAATGTTCGTATAGTGACTTCACAGCAACGACAGGGGAAAACAAAATGAACAATCAAGCAACCCGCCTCATACGCCTACCAGAAGTTCTCGAACGAACTGGCTACGGGAAAGCATGGATCTATCGTCTGATCAAAGATGGCAAGTTTCCTGCTCCTGTCAAAATTGGAAGTCGTGCAGTAGCTTTCGTTGAAAGTGAGGTTAATACCTGGATTCAGTCTGTAATCGAAACAAGCCGCAATAATGTTGCTTAATTAAACTGGGAGACATTTTATGAAAATCGAGGAATTTGTAAGTGAAGATAACCATATGTGCAATTTAGGCGATGATCTTTTTTACAAGATCTTCGAACCCGGAGCAATTTATGATTTACCCAATAACGTATTTAATAAAGAAATCATTTACTGGCTCAGCCAGTACCTTGTAGGAAACTTGAGAGAGCCCTTAGACTCGATCTCTGAGCTTGATATTTTCGAGCAGTTTTATGTTTACGAGACATGGTTCTCGCTAATTAAATGTCCCGTTGAAATAAAAAATCTTTCAAAGCGAATAATTCAATACCAGATTGGGCTGAAAACTATTTTGTAAAAATGTAAGGTTTGGCCCCATATTTTGGCTTAAACCTTACAAAATAACTTACATTATTTTGGTTGCAGTTTATTAGCAAGGCAGTGAGATAGTTTTCGAAGTATTAGGTGTACATAATAATTAATCAAATGGAATGCTGTCTGTAGGATATCTTTTTCTGGAATTTTTAACCGATTTTGTCTTACTCCCTGCTCGATAAAAGTTAAATGAATTGGCAAAGTCTTCTGTCTCCAGTCTGGATTTTTTGAATTTATCCATCAGATCTTCATTGAAGCGACGAGGAATCCCTTTAACGCATAAATTTGAATTCAGGTATACCTGATTATCTATGGTGTTACGAATAAGTATTTTTCTCTCAAATAATTCTTTGAATGCGCGTGAAACATTAGATTTATTCAGTCCAAGTTCTCTGGCAGTACGAGACTGTGAAAAATCAGGAATAATATTTCCATAATCAATGGCTGAGAAGAGATAAAGCACAATTCTGAATGCTGTGGGCGTCAAATCCATTCTGGCGAGTGTCGCCATATTACCTTTAAAGATCATTGAGAAATCGTCCCTAAAGGACGTCTTTTTATAGCTGCTTGCTTTAATCTTTATTTCTTCTAGATCTTCGGGCATAACCTCTAATGCTTCTGCAATAATAGATTTTTGTTCTTTTGTTAATACAACGCTTGTAATTGACATGATGGCTCCTTTTTTATTGTTATGAATACAGATATGGCATATTTAATTTATTTGTCAACGGGCTTGGTGATATTATTTAAATTATATTACCTTGAAATTTTGCGTTTGTTATTTGGTGGTGATAACAGGTTGTAAAATTTAAAACAAGGGGTGCTAAATTTCACCATCACCTGTTATGTGATTGATAATTTTGGGTGCTGAAATTAATAACAGTAGTGGTTGTGTAATTGTATGATTTTATTGGTTAATTTTCGATTCCAACCTGCAAGATAAAAGAGTGATAAAGAAATAAGAAACCACAGTTTTGCATTAGATCGATACTCAAGGCCATGGTGTGCCTGATAATTAAACTTTTATTTTTGCTTTTCTTACATAATATCATTTCTTAAGTGAAGCCAGCGCAACAGTTGGTTGCGCCATTGGGCTTCAGAACATTACTAAAGTGTTTTCTGTAAGTATAAATACGCTTCGCGCACGAGTTCATAGAGCTGAGATTAACTGTCATTACAAATACGCTTCGCGCAGAAGTTCATAGAAATGGGCTTAGCTGTCAGCACAAATACGCTTCGCGCAAAAAAATTAGGAGGCTGAGTTGATCGGGAAAGCGAACACAAATACATGATTTACCCGTTTGCTGACTACGGCTCACGCCGGGACCCTTCGGAAAAATCCTTTCTACTTCAGCGAATGAGTGCTGCGGGCACTCAATGGCGCTGCCAAGGAAACAAAATTACGGTTTTTCAATTGTTCGGTAAAAATAACTGACATTTATCGGTAGTAGGGGCGTAAGCCAGTGCGTAGCACGCTCTCAAAACATATTCCTGTGGGTTTCTTATCTGCAATAGGGAAATAACTCAGATAGTTGAAATATGAAATAGCAATACAATCAGGAAGACACAAAATTATCATAGTAAAAGCTATTGTTATTTATGAAAGAAGAAAAACATATATTAATAGTGAAATATTTGTATTTTACTATTGATTTTAATTTTTAAGATGATAGTACTTAATTATAAAAACAAAAAAATGGAGGAAATTATGAGTGCTATTAATGTATTATCTCAGGAGGGAAAATTTATACATGTTGTTGATAAATTTATAACCCATAATCACAGCAGCGTTAATAACAATGCCTTTTATAAAAAACTTTATGTTCTCTTCGCAGGGTATCATCTGAAGTATTTTTATTCACGGGCGCAGTACCGCAATTCATGTTATCACGTCGATAATATTATGCAGATGTTTACAGGAGTCGTTTCGACCCTGAACACAACGCTGCTCAGGAAGCTTGCAAATAGCGACACGTTGCTGCATTGCCTGAATTCACTTGTGAATTATATTTCAGGCAATCTGGACGAAGCAGAGCATATTTATGCTGATTTACTGGCCCAGTATGAAAAGAAACGCATTACAGGCTCTCTGGCTTATACTCCACCAAGCTCAGTGGTCAGGAAAAGACTGTGACAGCGACAGCGGCGTGGATAGGACATGGGATACTGGAGATAAATGGAGCAGGCGTATCCGACAGGACACCAGATGCAATAGAAAAGGAGGGCCACCCATTCGGTGTCCCACCTGTCGCGATGGCTTTATAGTGGCTTTACTTATCAACGACCTGCCAGCCATCTTCCGTTTTGACAAGGGTTACAGCAGCAGTACGCTTTTCGTTATCGACAATAGCCGTCACATTGCATTTATAGCTTTTATCAGATACTTCTACGCAGTCATGCTTTTTGACTGATTTTAATTCGCGCAGTGCGTCTTTTGGAACATCCTTGCCTGCTATAGATTTCACGAAAGCATTCGTCTGTTCCACGACCTTATTCATGGCCGTGTAAATATCCTGTTCGGAGGGTTCACTGTTACAGCCACTCAGCAACGATGCTGCGGTAATGAGTGTGATAACGGCATAAGTTTTCATAAATAGATCCCTGACTGTAAGGTGAGTTATTGAATCAGACCCGTATTCATCCTGCTTTTATTTTCAGAGAACGACCACTTGCTGACCGTTTCTCTTTTAAATTCGATTTCCAGTGTTTTGGCCTGCGTCTGTGAGCCCCCTGTCAGCAGCCCAACAACGGGAATGAATGTGGTCGCATCAAACTTATTGTTATTCATTGAATAAGTCCATTCTTCATTGCCACTGTCCAGTGTAGTTCGGGTGTCCGGTTCACCTAAGCGGGTAATAATTTCAGATTTCGTCGTTTTGTTTTTAATGATTTTTGATTGCAGACTTTTCGATGTTTCATTTTTAAGAGTCTGGTTGCCTGAGGTAGAACAGCCAGAAATAAGGAAAGCGGAAATAAAAAATGCTGTAACAATGAATCTGTTCATAAGTTCTCGCATAATAATTTTTTATATTTGCTGTGGTGTGAAATTAATATCACCGTATAAAAACAACTCTGTCTGCATATTTCTTTTTAATAATGCAGATAAGAATAATGACGCTGGCAAAAAACGTAATGACTGAGACTGGAGTGCTGCTGGTCAATGAAAATACTAACCAAGCGAGACCCAATGCCACGAATTGAAACAGGAATGCCACACTGAGCGGACTTTCACCATAGGCCACTTTTGCATGGCAACCTTTGCAAACCCGCACACCGTGTGGGCTTTGTGTAAAGCAGAAAGGGCAGCTAATCGTTTTATTATCCATTATGACTCCGTGGCCTGATTTAAGGTGATGTATTTTTGAACATTTTCGATGAATGAACTGCTTTAGTAAAATTGCTTGTACCGATCGATGGATCTTGGTTGATAGATTTTAACTATCACAATATGGTTATCGATCTATATAAACGATCAATATTTTATTGACTATCACTAAAGTATGGACTAGTAAAATTACGGTGCAGGATGGTGGTTGTTTTTAAGTAATTGTTCTTTAAGGGTATATTTTGTCATGGAATGACAGGGTGTTAGAATATGTAGGTGCAGGATTTGGTGGAAAGGATGTGCAGTGGCATGTAACAGAGACATGCCTCTGCGCCTGAGAAGTGCCACAATATGGACGAGCAATACAAGCCACGAATACAGACGACGCTGGCGGGGTATCTGACGAGCTATATTGTGCAGTTTGCTCCTGAGCTGGATGATACCCACTGTCTCCTGTTGTCTTTCCAGACGAATTTTTTCTTCAAGCTGATGGATTTTCTCCAGAATCGTTTCCCGGTTTGCAGCCTGCTCTCCAGACTCGCATGATGGCACTGGCACTGTTAATGGCACAGATGCAGGTACTGTTGGCTTTTGTGCTTGTTTCAGTAAAGTCAGATGTTCCGGTACGAAATCAATCAATGTTTGCAGGGAAGACCAGCCATATTTTTTACCCAATTGAGAGGCTTTAAAGGCAATACCTTGGTACTGAAATGAAAAGCCGTTCATTTTTCCCGTTGAGGCGATATTGGGTTTGCAGCTGACGTCTACCTTTTCCAGCATAGCGATAAAAGTCAGCAAATCAGGGCGGCCGGTTAACGCATTATCAATCAGGCTCTGCAGAGTGGACCTGGGGCAGGGAGTTGTCGTTCTTTCAGCCATCATCAGCTCGTTGCGGGAAGGCTTTCTTTTCTCCTGACGATGACCACTGTTTGCAGGTGTGGTATGAGTGAGTTTGTGGATTTTCTCCAGCTCACTGATAATCCGTGTGCTGATAAGATTTTCATTTTTCCCCAGGTACAGTTTTCCACCGACCATGTTAATACGACCTGCAATGATATGAATATGCTGTCCATCCGGATCATCGTGCATGATATAGCAGCGAAGATGGGTGTCAGTGAAGCCCATTCGGGCCATATAATCGTCAGCTAATGCTGCCCACTGTCTGTTTGACAGATTCTCACCCTTTGGCAGGCGAAGCGAATTATGCCAGACAGGTTTGGCGACATCGGGACGCAGCAGTCGGGTGCCTTCAAATTCACTTATAAGCTCAGCAGCAGTGCTGCCCGTCATGTTGCCACCGATGACATAAGGCGTGATTTTGTGGTGAGAACCTGACTTCAGGCTATAGAGAACCACACCTGTGAATTGTTTACCCCTTTTTATTTTCTGCATGCCTTTCATCAGTCTGACTCCAGAAAGGTTGTAGGAATAAGGTGATCCCTGAGAGTTTTGATTTGTCTGCGCAGGGCAAAGAGTTCTGTAAGGGTCAGTTCGCTGTCAGGGCTTTTGCTGTCAAGATGACTCAGCAGGTGGTTTAAATCCTGTGAAAGGCTGCCAAGTTTAATCCATGCCTCACGATTGATTTCTGGCAGAACCGGCGGGAGTTTATTCAGGGAAGCCATCCTGAGCCATTCTCCTTTTTTATACTGACCTCTTTTACTGTCGAGAATAATTAACTCTTCTTCATTTAATCTGACACTGATGCAGTTATGTCGTATTTCATTCTCAGGAAGTTTGTCCGTATGGAATTTACCGCGTTTTGATACTCTGGTTATATCATCATCATTACTCATGTCATTGTTCATAGTTATCCTTTTATTGCATGTTTATTACTACAGATAACCGATGAAGTGAATAAGTCAAGCTGTTACGGGGTAAATAATTTAATTGGCTGGATAAAAAGGCATACCATTTGAGAAATAGTATACCCACGAGGACATATCGGATTAATGATCATGAGATAAAATCTTTCAGACTAAGAAAAGGGCTGTTTACTCCAAAGTTTTAGAGTCTTTTTCGCACAGGTGCACGAGGGATCTCTGGCTTCATTTCTTTTAACAGATCTTTTTTCTCTCTTCCTGCGATATAAGAAAAAATCTTGTCGGAGTCAGAACGCTGTCTGAGTATATTGTCGTCTATTCGGATACCATTTCGAATAAACCATTTCACACTCTCTATGCCGGTGTAGATACCAATATGTTTATCATGATAACAATTATAAAACTGAACATGACTGATATCGGTATATTTTTTCAGTGAGGTAAAGAAGGACTTCATGTTTTTGACATATAATGCGAAGGAACAGTGTTCAGCGATAAGGATATTACGCCCTTTTTCATGAAGCAAAGTAATTAGAGGCAAAGCCTCAGTTGAAACATGTTTAAATAATACTGGCGTGCTGTCTATTCTATCAACATGGCGTTTGAGGGCATTAATACTGAAATCATATATCCACCACTCGTTGTCAGTCGGAAGGTCCAGCACCGCTTTGCCACCATAATCTCTATGGTTTATATCACACCCTTTATTTACCCAGTAATCAAAGATGTCATGATCGAGGAGGTTATAAAGAAGCGTTTGTCCTTCGTTATCTGTGCTGTGGATATCAATGCCCGCGTTTATGAGGAGTTCCGCACAATCTATGTCGTAGCGCTGCCAGTGAAGACAGGACTGGCCTTTATTATTTTTGTGGTGAACATTAATACCTGACTTTATTAATAGCCTCACTGCTCGTGGGCTTTTTCTGCTAAACAGGGCATTATTACCATAACAATCTGTATGGTTCAGCGCTATGCCTGCTTCAATCATGGCTTTTAAAGCCCCGATACTGTCGCAACCGAAAAGGGCGTTTTCACCGTGTTCATTAAGTGTGTTAATGTCAATGCCTGCAGCAATGCAATTCTGGACGTCTTTTTTAGATTTACTGTCAAATAAATTATCTACTGTATAGTTACTCATGGGCGTTCTCCTTTTTAAGCGGCCATTTTGTGCCAGGTATTATTGTTGTATTCATATTCTTTTATCTTAACGATCTCGTCATAGATCCGTGAGAATGAAAACCATGAGATCTCCTTAATTTCTCTCTTCTTGTTTTGATAAATGATATTGCACCCGCGAAACTGGAATGCATTGTTGAAGGTGTCATGGTTTGCTTTTTTGAGAAAATGTACAAACGATTTAATTGTCTCTTTTTTGCTTGCGTTGTAAGAAAGAAATGTATGAATAGAAAAGAGGGTTAAGATATTCCTATGAGTAATCATATGTCTGGAGAAGTAACAGAAGTAAAAATCCTGTTCTTCACTTACTGGTTTTCCGAATACAGAAAATTGTGGATTATATAATCTATAGAGGTCTGCATTCTTTTTGGTTTTGGAAAGGTAGTTTGTCAGTGTTGGGTAATTGTGTTTTTTCATTTTTATTCTCCTTTATTTTTTTTGGTGAAATGACTATATATTATTAAATAAATATAAATCAAATATATTTTTAATATTAAATAATCACGCAAGCGTTTTCTTTTTATTAAATGAATTTAATTGGATGTTTTATATAATGAAAATAACATTTAGCAAAAAGTGCTATTTTGTGTTTCATGGAGATTATGGTTGTGTGTAATGGTGCTATTCTCTTGCGAGAATGATAGCTTTATTGTTATTGAGGTTTTTGTATTATTTTTCTGAATTAAATTTAACGGTTTTGTGTCTGTAACAGTATGCCTTGGCAGGGATACATTATACATCATGATTAGACGAATTTATCTTTCAAGGGGTGTAGATTATTTTTTTTAACTAAAGGTAAAATTAGGCTTTATATTGTCTGTTTACATTAAAAAGATGTGAGATCTTGGTTGTGTGTGAGTAGAAAAATAGGACTATCCATGCAATCATCTAAATCTGTGCTGATGTCTAATTCGTGTCGAGTTTATGAGTGATTGACTGTATCAGCAGGCAAGCAGGACGGTGGCAGAAAGCGCTTTAGGTCACTGTCCGCGCATGAGATAATGAGCACTGAGTGTGGGTCTGCCTGACGTAAGTTGGTGAAAAAACAAACACCACAAGCTTTATAATCCCGCATAATGAACATCTATAATGATTTTAAGGATTTAACTGATGAATGCGCTTTCTGAGCTGTTATCTAAAATTGAAAATGCGTCACCAACGCAACGAGATAAAGGTACTACTTTTGAAAATCTTTGTGTTCAGTATTTTCTTAATGAGCCCAAGTATGCAGAATTATATTCCTCTGTGTTGAGTTATTCAGCTTGGGTTGAAAAGTATGGTAATTCAATCGGAATTACTCACAAAAAAGATTCGGGTATTGATTTAATTGCTGTAACTAAAACCGGCGAATTTCATGCTATTCAGTGTAAAAACTATAATCAAACAAAAATAGCAAAAAAAGATATTGATAGTTTTCTAGCTGCATCAGACAAAAAATATTTTACTCTTCGATATATTGTTGCATCTACAGATAACTGGACAGAAGAAGCTAAAGATATGCTTAGGGATAAATCTATCCCTGTTACAGCATTAGGGTTAATGGATCTTGAACAAAGCGCTTTAGACTGGTCTCTGTTTGATTTTGAGTCTGTGTATAAACCGGTTCTGAAAGCTAAGAAACAACTGCGTCCGCATCAAGAACCTGCACTTCATGCAGTTAAAAACGGGTTAAAAACGGCAGATCGTGGAAAGCTTATTATGGCTTGTGGTACAGGTAAAACCTTTACCTCGTTGAGGATCGCTGAGTCGGTTGCTGGTCGTGGAAAAACTGTACTGTTTCTTGTTCCGAGCCTTGCATTACTGAGCCAGACACTGGATGAGTGGACACAGGAAACATTGATTGATCTGCGATGTTTTGCAGTCTGTTCTGACAGTGATGTAGGGAAAAAGAATCACGATGACAATGTGGTAGTCGGGATCAGCGATCTGAAATATCCTGCGACGACTAATGCAAAAAGTCTTGTAAAGGCATTTAACCAGCCTGACATTTTTGCCTTCAACAATCAGCCACATATGAATGTTGTTTTCTCAACTTACCATTCTGTTGACGTTATTCATCAGGCCCAAAAATTGGGGTTCCCTGAATTCGATTTCATCATTTGTGACGAAGCTCACCGGACTACAGGAGCAACATTTGACGGTGATGATGAGTCTGCTTTTGTACGAATCCATGACAACACCTATATCTCAGGTAAAAAGCGGTTATACATGACTGCTACGCCTCGCATTTTTGGGGATGATGCGAAGGAGACTGAAGGTGTTACTTTATGCTCGATGGATGATGTCGGTTTATACGGTGAAGATTTATATGTCATTACGTTTTCAAAAGCCGTGCAGTTGGGAATTCTGTGCGATTACAAAGTGATTGTACTGGCTGTTGAAGAAAGCCATGTTAGTCGACGCATACAGTCTTTGTTAAAAGATGAAAATAATCAGCTTAAAGTAGATGATGCTGCGAAAATTGTGGGATGCTGGAAGGCCTTAGCAAAGCAGGGATTGGCATCTTCTGATGGCATTCAACCAGACGCTATGAAACGTGCAGTCGCATTTTGCCAGGTCATCGAAAAAGACTACAAAGGTAAAACTCATAAAGTCAGCTCAAAACTCATTACAGAAATGTTTGGGGCTGTAGTTGAGGCCTATCAGGCTTCTGAGATTGAATATCTCAAAGAAATTGAGCCAAATCAAAATGTTGATCCATCATTAAAACTTCAATGCCAAGTTCAACATGTTGATGGCGGAATGAATGCCACGCAGAAAAAAACAAAAATAGAATGGCTGAAGGCAGATACTGATGAAAATGTATGCCGAATCTTGTCGAATGTACGTTGTTTATCCGAAGGTGTCGATGTTCCCTCTTTGGATGCCGTGTTATTTTTAACGCCGAGGAGTTCGCAAGTTGATGTAGTACAGTCTGTTGGACGTGTTATGCGGCGTGCTGAAGGTAAAGAACTGGGCTATGTTATCCTTCCAGTTGTAATTCCTGCCGGAGAAGAACCTGAAAATGCATTAAATAACAATCAGGCTTATCGTGTTGTATGGCAGGTATTAAACGCTCTTCGTGCGCATGATGACCGCTTTGATGCCATGATTAACAAACTTGAATTTAACGGCAAAGACACCGCACGAATGGAAGTGGTTGCAGTTGCTGATAAGGTGGTAAAAAAAACCAAACGCCAGTCGAAAAAATCAGAGACTGTCGCGAAGGCTCGTAAAAGCAATGGGATCGGAGCTGGTAGCATCCAACCTCCTGAGCAGTTGGATATTGAGTTTTCAGTTGGAGAAATTGAACGAGCACTGTACGCCAAAATTGTCAAAAAATGTGGTAACAGGCATCACTGGGAAGATTGGGCAAATGATATTGCAAAAATTGCCCGCACTCATATTGATCGTATTCATGCCATTCTGGAAAACCCAGCGAATACTGCTGAAATCTCAGCATTTAAAGCATTCTCTGATGAGTTGCGTGATGACCTCAATAATAGTGTTTCTGATGATGAAATCATTGAAATGCTGGCGCAGCATTTGATAACAAAACCTGTGTTTGATGCTTTATTTGCTGATTATAATTTTACAGACCATAATCCAATGAGTATCGCAATGCAGGATGTACTCAATACGCTACATGAGCACCATCTAGAAAAAGAAGCTAATACCCTTAACAGCTTCTATGAATCTGTGAAAATGCGTGCTGACGGTATTACGACCGCAGAGGGTAAGCAACAGATTATTGTACAGTTGTACGATAAGTTTTTTAGAAATGCCTTTCCTAAAATGACCGAGCGCTTGGGGATTGTTTATACCCCTGTAGAGGTCGTTGATTTTATCATCCACAGTGTAAATGATGTTCTAAAGCAAGAATTTGGACAAACATTGGGTGATGAAGGGGTACACATCCTCGATCCATTCACTGGAACAGGAACATTTATTACCCGTCTGTTGCAAAGTGGCCTTATCTCATCTGATAAACTTGGTTATAAATTTAAAAATGAGATCCATGCCAACGAAATTGTCTTATTAGCATACTATATCGCAGCTATTAATATCGAAGCTGTATATCATGATATCACAAATGAATCAGCCTATACTTCATTCGAGGGAATCTGTCTAACGGATACTTTTGAAATGTACGAAAAAGACGATTTAATAAGCGATGTTTTGGTTGATAACAGTGAGCGACGCAAACGACAAAAATCTCTCGATATTCGTGTTATTATCGGTAATCCTCCTTATTCAGTTGGTCAAGTAAGTGGTAATGATAATAATCAGAATGTTTCTTATCCGTACTTAGATACACGTATACGTAATACATATTTAAATAGCGAGAAAATAACTCTTTCTCGATCTTTGTATGATAGCTATATTCGTGCGATTCGATGGGCTAGTGATAGGATAGGGCATAGTGGCGTCATAGGCTATGTCTCAGGATCTGGTTTTATCGACAAGACTGCAATGAGTGGTATGAGAAAAACGTTAGCTGAAGAGTTCACTAATATTTACATTTTAAACCTTAGGGGTGATATTCGCAAAAATATGTTGAGTAAGGGTCGGGCGATGGAAGGACAGAACGTCTTTGGTAGTGGAAGTATGACAGGAGTGGCCATAACTATATTTGTGAAAAATAAAGAAAAAAAAGATCATGGTAATATATATTATTATGATATTGGTGATGATTTAACAAGCCTTCAAAAATTAGAAAAATTGATTGATATTAATGGCATCGCTGAGATGACAACTAAAGGTTGTTGGGATTTAATTACTCCCGATGAATATAATGACTGGATTAATCAGAGGGATAATTCTTTTAATGATTTTGTTGCGATTTCAAGTAAAGATAACATATCTATATTTAGAGAGATATCTCCTGCAATCATGACAAGTAGAGATGCTTGGTGTGTCGGTTTTTCAAAGAAAAAGCTTCAGTCAAATATTGAAAAAACTTTGAGTTTTTATAATTCAGAGGTTGAGCGTTTCATTGCATCAGGCAAAAATAAAGAAATTGGCGATTTTGTTGACTTAGATTCGAAACAGATCAGTTGGTCAAGAGGGCTTAGAAATGATTGTGCCAGACAAAGGATACATTGTTTAAACTCTAATGCTTTTGTGAAGTGTGTTTACAGACCATTTACAAAGTGTTGGGTTTATTCTGATAAATCCTTAGTTGAATCTCGTGGGAAAACTCCGGATTATTTCATAGGAAAGAACAAGGTTATAGTTATTTCAGGGAAAGGTTCAAGGAGTGGATTTTCAGTTTTGATGATAGATAATGTTGCGACATATGACACTCTGGAAAAAGCACAGTGTTTACCTCTTTACTTATACAGTAAATGTGAAAAAGAAGACTCTGCTATTAATGGCGATGTAGTTAATCTAAATCATGTTGATGGTCTAAATGACTCCATTTTAGAAAGTTTTCAAAATGTATACTCTGACAAAAATATTAGTAAGGAAGATATTTTTCATTATGTATATGGCTTGCTTCATTCGAAGGATTATAAAGATAAATATAATGATAATCTAATAAAAGAATTACCAAGAATCCCATATGTTAAAAAAACTGAAGACTTTTATGCATTTGTGAAGGCAGGGCGTGAACTCGCCGATTTGCACTTGAATTATGAAGAAGTTGTACCATATAAAGCTACAATTGATAGCGGAAGTATTTCATTCTCTCAGTTAGCGAAAGAAGATTTCTATGTTGAGAAGATGAAATTTGCAAAAAGAGGTGAGAAAGATACTGTTATTTATAATGGAAAAATACGTATAAAAAATATTCCTGTAGAAGCTTATGATTACGTAGTAAATGGAAAGCCAGCTCTTGAGTGGGTAATGGAACGACAAGGGGTTTCAACGCATAAAGATAGCGGTATTGTTAATGATGCCAATGACTGGGCTATGGAAACTATGGGAAATGCGAAATACCCATTGGAATTATTTTTAAGAGTTATAACTGTTAGTTTGGAATCTCAGCGAATAGTTAAAGGGTTACCTAAACTGGATATCTAAAAATATCTAGAATAGGATGGTTTTTTAGCCATCCTATAGGTTTCACTCCTGAAAACAGGGGCAGGCTAAACTGGTGTATCTGACCTTTAATGTATATCGCCACTGGTCTTCCTTTTCTAACCGAAGGGCAGAAAAGCAAGGGGAACTCGAAGAAGCAAGCGCAGCGGCTTCGCAGAGTTAGCCCTTGCTTCAGTTATAAGAATTAAAAGTTAATGCAGCAGATTCTCTTACTAATAATTTAGTGAGTTTCGCTTATATTGATTCCAAACACTTCTGTTGTAGTTACCAGATAAGCTAACAATCCGCAGCTTCGATTGCTCATATGAAATTCTTTAATTTAGGGATTTAAGAGATGCTCCTGCACAAAAATATATTCTATTCCCATTGATTTTATTAGCTTCTCTTGCGGAATAAGCGAAGATAAAAATACAGTTTAGCTTATGTAGATGGCGAAATATAAAGTGCATAGTTAAACATTTGTTTTGTTCCTGTGTGGTATTAGTTTTATAAAAATTCTAATTTAATTCCTTTGAGCTATTGACATTGTTTATTAATGTGATTAATTATTAATACAAACAATATAGAGGAGTTAAATAATGGATGAATATAATGAGGCTTTTAATGAAGTAGACTTGCTTATGAATGAAATACTTGGGAAATTAAATATAACGATAGATGAAACAAATTTATATCCAACTGAGGATATATTCAGGGTAATTGTGCGAGAGATTGACGTTGAAAATTTAAAAGCATTGTCTTCTGTTTATTATGATGAGAAATTTCAAACAGTTATGGAAGATATTAGCCCCAACGTAAGAAAATTCATGTACTGGTGGGAAGATAATTTAGATTATGGGGCTATTGATATACAGGCTTTAATTGCAAAAAAAGAAGGGGAGGTAATATTTCCAATCATATTGGCTAATTCGGATAAAGGTAAAAACAAAAAAAGAATTTAATAGTTAGTTATAATCCTAACAGTCTGTATGAAGCTTGATAAGCTGTCAACTATTGATAAATTTAAATAACTTCAAAAGGCTACCTCCGAGATATATGAGGCAATAAAAGAAAAAATTGCCTCATGCGGTGTAGCTCATTTATATTACATGTGAAATTTAATTATATTCACTTTAATCGAGTTGTTAGGTTATTTGCTTGTCGAGCAAAAAGTTGAACTTTAGCGCGTTAACGGTACAACACGCAATAAATAACAACACGATTGTATTATTATCATCCTTCTGGTTTCTGAAGGGTAGCGTTTTGCCATGATCGCTCAGACTTTGCACTTGCGTCAGATAACCGTTGACAACCATATCTGCGAGATGGATATGCAAATGTCACTGGGAAGCAGTTAAACCATCGGTAGCTGTGCCTTTCTGAATAACAGGGGGACGCTGAATCTGAAGGTCTCAGCATAGCTCTTGATTTGTGAGGATGAGATCATCAATGAATATATTATTTTTTAATGGGATATGAAAAATAATTCTGACTACAACACACCGTTCATTTCATTCTGAACGGTGCTATCTATCAGCGTCTGCAGCTGGTGAAGGATGGGGAAGGGGAGAAATATTGGGCTACATTATTTCCCTCCTTACACTCCGAAAGCGTTCAGAACAGCTATATTTGAATTTTTAAGAAGACATTAGCGGCTATATCATACTCTATGGCATCCTGAATTAACGATCAATTTAGAGTACTGAAATCCACATATACAATATTCTTGGGTTAGTCCCCAAGAATATTGTATATCATCAGTTAAAAATAAAACTAAATAAATAATTCTTTAAATTCAGCGGACCATATGTTCCTATCTATACCATTTTGGGAACAAACTTTTTGAAATAAAATTTTTAACCCTGTATAAAATTTCTCGTTAATTTTATAATTTTCCTCTCTCTCCAGCCAGTTTCTTAATACCATACGGAAGAATTTTAGATGTTTAATAAATAGTGCTTTGTTTTTTTCTCTTTTAAATCCTTTGGTAGAATTTCCTGCCTGTTTTCGATTTTGATAATCTATCTCTATAGATAATAACTCAGGTTGTATTTGTGTTAGATAATATTCTTTAGTAAAACCCTGATTATATATATCAGGATTTATCCAAAAGGATTCATCATCGCTTTTGTAAATAAATTCGGCATGTTGAAAAAATAATTCTTCCGGTGCTAAAGAGCCAGGAAGAGCAATAGTACTTATATTTATATCTGTTTGATGATCACCATCAAGAACACAGATTGATTTCAGTGATGTTTCTGATAAATGTGGATCTTGAAAAATTGTTTTTAAGTTGTCAGCACCTATCGAGCAATCAACAAAATGGAAATAACTTCTTATTATTGCCATCTCTGGTTTTTTGTGAGTCCAAAAAGAGAAGATCTCTTCGAGAAAGAAACGGGCTTCTGGATCTTCTGTAAATAATGGGATTTTTTTTCGGGTGTAAGTTTCATCTCTACTCTGGTTTTTTAAAAACATAGAAATCTTGAGATAATCTGGGTCCTCAAGACAAAAAACTTTGCTCATATTGTTCATGAGATATATGACATTATATTTTCTGAAAAATGCATACTCTAATAAAGTCAGACTATGAGTGGTAAAGAAAACCTGTATTTTATATGCTTTAGCATATTCAATGATTTTATCAAGTAGTCTAATTTGTAACGAAGGATGAAGAGTTGCATCGAATTCATCAATTAGCAAAATACTTTCTTTAATATCATTGGATTCAATTAATGATTCAAAATAATACCGTAAGCTAACTAAGGCTTTTATTATGATAAATGAATTATCTTCTCCGGACGAAATTGTGTTTGAATCAACTTCCGGGTTGTCGGTATCAAATAAAGGTCCAGATTTAAAATCACCGATATTGTTTGATTCAATATTAGTAATACTTATCTGGAGAAGATCTTTGTAAAGTTGAGATATATAGTTGACATATTGATCAGGTAGATTTAAAGCAATTTTTGTAAGGTCGCCATCCTTTGTTTCCCCAATAGGAAATAATCGAGATAAACCCAAATATAACACTGGTTTTGAAGGTAGTGACTGTTTTGGTCCACCTCGTGGATATAATGGCTTAATCGCGTATCTTTGAGCTTCGTCTGGATTTCGTGAATTATGTTTTCTAAATCCCAATTCACTGCCATCTAAATAATTTATGGAAAATAGGTTTCCTTTTGCTCCCTCTGCTGGGTCTGTATAGCTTTTTGATTCTCTGACTATTGCTTCCATTTTTGGATTGGCAATTTTATTTATGGCTTTAATTACTTTGAGGCAATTATTGCTGGAATAGTTTGTGGACCGGGTTGGTGGCATTTGAAAACCATTGCTAACTAAATGAAGCAATGTCGTTTTACATGTGCCATTGGTTCCTGAGATGATGTTAACATCCTTATCGAATGAAAAATTAATATCGATAAGTTTCTTGAATTTTTTGAAGCTAATATCTTTTATCATTTCAACTCATCCTTAAATCAAATCTCAGGGATCTTTACCCCGTCGTTATAAATAATAACCTCAAGGCCTTTCTTCTTATCCTGAGCTGTATAACTTAATGAATAATCAGCCATGTTAAGCCCCTGATAAATTGCTCTTATTTCATTAACATTATCGTAAGAAACAATCCAGGGTAGTGTGATATTTCGCAAGGTATTAGCGATTTTTACATGATCATCATGCAAGTAAAAATTACGATATAACTCTGCACCCTTAACATAGTAAGGTGGGTCAAGATAGATCAAGCTTTTTTTAGGCAATGAATTTTTCTGGTTCAATAGAAAATCTACAGCATCCAGATTCGATACATGAATTCTATCTCTATAGGTGCCAATTAACTTTATTCTTTTTATTAAGTCCTGTTTATTAAATCTGGCATCTAATTTCCATTTTCCTTTTTGTTCTTTACCGCCAATGACTCCAGCTTTTAGAATGCCTGAGCGGTTTGTCCTGTTCAAAAAGAAAGTAGATAAAGCGACTTCAAGCATACTATATTCATCATTATTAAGTAGTATGTCTCTTTGTACATGCCAGTTCTCAATAGTTACCGGGATTTCATTAATCATTTCACATAATGATTCGTTATGATTTACAACGGCAGACCAAAAAGCATAAAGTGCTGGGTCTATGTCATTAATGAAAATGTCCTCAACAAGACCGTTGAGTAGCAAACCTAAGGCAACACCTGCTCCACCAGCATAGGGTTCCGCATAGCAACCTCCAACTAAGTCGTTACAATGGAGAATTTGCTCTATATGTGGAGAAAATTTTGCTTTACCTCCAGGATAACGGAGGGGGGTTTTGAAATGTGAAGGCTTTGGCATCCGTTATCAACTCAGTAAAAAAATATTTGCAATTTTACCATGTTACCTTCATTGAATCCATCAAATCTATTTGTAAGCATAAAGATGAACAGTAGATTCACTAAGTGAGTAAGAGGTGCTAAAAATGTTAATGATTTACTCATTATTCTGTTGCTTCATTTTTTTTGCTAACTCAAGCATTTCTTTCAGATATTGCAAATTATTTGCTACATTTTTAAGTGCTAATGCTCCAAGTGATAATCCTAAAAGGAAAAACAACCCAAATACAATTAGTGTATTTGTTGTGCCAGAATTGAAAAGCCCTTTTGATATGGTATCACCTAATTTATTTAAGCCACCAAAACCTTGAATTGCTGAGTATGCCAATCCTATTATTGATAAGAGCGCAGTTTTTTCTCCAAAAAAGTCATTGATCCTTAATTTCAATCTTTGTATCTTAATATTTAACCAATCAATTGCATAGTTCAATTCAGTAATCGAATAAGGCATCAGTTTTTCTACATTTTGTTCATCATTGTCAATTTCACAAATTAAGTCATTGAAAATTTCTTTTTTGAAGTTGAGTATGAACTTTACACCGGGAATTATAGGTGTAAACAAATAAACTATTCCGGAAACAGAATTAAGGATATATAGAACTAATACAGGTAAAACAAATAGTTCTTTGGGGAAACCAAAAATCTTATAGATAACTGCCATTATCGCCATCAAAATAAGAGAAAAGAGAGATGTAAGGAATGAATATACTTGGATCTTCCTAAGTAAGTTGCTTTTTTTATTTATCTGATTATAGGGGGCATAAGAGTTCATTTTGCTTATAGTTTTGATGATTTGATTTACTCTATACATTATTTATAATTCCTTTAATAAACTATTACTTAGGACAGTTGATTACAGTATGTATAGATTTTACACTATCAAGTCGGAATAACTAATACGGTTTGTTCGATTATCACCAATCGGGTCTGATGGTATCAATGATGGTACCATGTCAATCGTGGTGAATTTTAATCTCTTAAAATCATAAGGATAGTTGCGATGTTCGAGTCCGGCCTTCGCACTCACCCTCTAAACACCTCCTTCCTGTGCCACTCCACAAAGCCTTCTTTTGGATAATTCTCGCGCATCATCGGCAGCGCTATCGATTTACCGTCGAAATCCCAGAATAGTCTGCCCACCATGCCGCTGCCATTCACTGCGGGTGATACCTGAATTCGCATACTCTCATCCAGCCCAATCGAACCTTTATCAAAGGCTTTATGATGAATTGCACACAGCGCCAGGCCGTTCGAAATCTCGCACGGACCGCCGTGCTGTTTCCATTTGATATGGGCGGCTTCCAGGGCAACCGAAGTGCTGTCGTGGCGCATATTGAAGCCACAAATGGCGCATTCATAGTTATAGGCACGCAGAACCTGCTGGCGAAACAATGGGTCCCGCTGTTTGCGGATTTGCAGGATATCAAACCCCAGTTCATCCGCGATCTCTTCCTGGATGCTTTCGGTGAAGTGAGCCTCGAGAATTTGCTGTGCCAGGGTGTTAATGAGACTGTTGCTCTTTTTCAGCAGGGCAAAATGTTGTTCATCAAAGCCTCCGGCAACGTTATGCGCCACCAGTTCTCCGGCAGGGGGCTGTTTGCTGCTGCCGGATGTTGAGCAATGCTCGGCGTTTTGTAGCTCCCAGAACCCATCTCCCTGTAAGCGCCAGAAGGGCATATCGGGGCGGTACTGCGCGCGTTGCGGTCCAAATCGCTCCAGCAGGCTATGCAACGGGTCGCGAACTTCCGACCCGTAGTCAAACAGACGACCGTGACCCTGCTGATACCCCGCCAGCACATGAAGTAGCAGCAGAGGCTTGTGCGGCGCACGCTGCTCGCCTTTACGCCAGATGGTGATGTCGGCAATTGCCTGTTGCAGGGATTTACTGGAAGTCATTGATTTCATTTTCGGGTAAATAATTGCGATGATGCTCGCAAAATATCACTTAATCAAGCGTTGCTGTGTCTATTACGGCCAACACTAAAAATAATATTCATTATCGAATTCGCAGATTAAATAAAACACTTTTTTCGCCATATTATTTTTAAGTTATTCATGCTTATTCATAGGGGGTGGTATAAAAATAAACCTTGCTTTAGTAAGTGTTATTTTTCTAACTATACGAAAAGGAAAGGTTGTTTCCTTGGGTGTTATGCTGGTTTCTGCTTGTTAATAAAAGCAATATCGGTAGTTTGAAGTGTTGGGTTTATCATATTTTAAACATGCATTACATTCCCTTTATATTTTTGAATGTTTGGCAGAAATAGGACGCTCGGTTCCCAATACACAGAGCGAAATAGATACGGGTGAAGATAAAAATTATTCCCTTTGACGAAACGGTCTACGGATGCACCACATCAAAAAAGGCGCCAGTGGGCGCCTTTAAACCTGACCATCACCCCTCTGGCTTTGCGAGATGGATAAGCGTGTCGACACGCGCGGGGGAGAGCGGTTCGCGCGGCTGCGGCAGCGGCCAGCCGTACAGCCAGCGGGCGCTGGTGGCGCAGACTTTCCCCTGACAGGCTCCCATTCCACAGCGTGAGGCGAGCTTTGCCGTTTGCCAGCTTTCGGCGTTTTGCACGTCGCCACAACGAATATCCTCACAACGGCAGAGTAGCGTATCCGCGGTGGTCGCGGCTTTTAGCGACTCCGGCAGCGCAAACGTCGTATGCAACGCTTGGGCAAAACGCTGCCAGCGGGCGCGCGCAGAGACGGCGCTTTGGGCCTTGTGCGGACAATTTGCGGCGGCATAGCCGGCAATTTCTCCCTCGGCTAACGCCAGCTCGCTGCCGCCAAAGCCGGTGCATTCTCCTGCCGCATAGATATCCTGCACGCTGGTGCGTTGCTCCGCGTCGACCCAAATAGCCTGATTTTCTGTTTTGCAGCCAAAGATTGCGGCAGGTTCTATATTCGGTACCAGCCCATAGCCAATGGCCAGCCTGTCGCAGACGATCTCCCGGGTTTGTCCCTGGTGGCGCACGGTCACTGACTGCAGACAGGTATCACCCTGCGCTTGGATGACCTGGCTTGCCGGATGATATCGGGCTGGAAAGAGCTCGCCGAACTGACGCAATTTTTCAGGCCAGCGCCATAGCCCGGTTGCGAAACGGGCCAGTGCGCTCATCGGGGCCTGTTCGATGATGGCGACAATATTCCCCCCAGCGCGTTTCACCGTACTGGCGACCGCCAGCAGAAGAGGACCGCTGCCTGCAATGACCACGCGTTCCCCCTTGAGTTGCAGGCCATGTTTTATCTGCGCCTGCAGGCCTCCGGCCCCCGTCACATTGGGTAGCGTCCAGCCGGGAAAAGGCAGCGAGAGTTCTCTGGCGCCGCAGCATAAAATCAGCCGCTGCCAGCGGATTTCGCCGCAGTCGTCTGCGGTTTCGAAGACTACGGAATGTGGGTTGGGGCGGGCAATCAGCCGGGCACCGCTCAGCAGCGTAATGTGGGGATGTTCAGCTACCGCCTGACGAAGCCGTCTGGCGTCCCGGGGGAGTGAGACCTGCGGCCCGTCGCGCCAGATTTGCCCGCCGGGGCGCGGGTTATCATCAAGGATTATCACTGATTTTCCACAGCGTGCGGCAGGCAGCGGCGCCGACAAACCCGCCGGCCCCCGCCAGACCTGC